>Ga0182737_1001411_pt1 | contig 23829 bp, 17 predicted proteins | sample eDN5th30CBELigOP_FD_128878 | JGI IMG/M metagenome (GOLD analysis project Ga0182737, IMG submission 128878) | Enriched Organic Plus compost microbial communities from Emeryville, California, USA - eDNA 5th pass 30_C BE-Lig OP (version 2) (version 2) ...
GCCATCGTGGCAGGCTTTCAGATGCACATCGCCAAACCCGCCGAAGCCGCCGAACTGCTCACCATCGTCAGCAGCCTCGCCGGCACCATGCAACGGCCTGGGGCGTAGCGCTTTCTCAATGACAACAGCCGCCGTCCTTGGCGGTATCTGCACTTCCCACTTCTACGCTGTGTTTTGAGGGGGCGGGCGGCATATGGATGGCGGGGTTGCGATTGAAGAAGCCGGTAGGTTTCATGAGGAAGCCAATGTAGCTGCAGGGCATGACGGGGAAGTCCTCTGGTCTGACTACGTGATGCGCGTTCAGGGTTAACCAGCAGACGATGTTGGTGTTTTCAGTGGAACGCCCCTGCTCTATCCACGCGGGCAGCCCGTCCTTGATTTCAGGGGAACGCTGGTTGGGATAATCACCGACCGCGTATTTTTCCTTCTCATCAAAAGGCGTCACCCAGAAGTGATGATCCATGTATCCGGCACGACGCCTGACAGCAGAGTTTTTACTTACAAACGGGAAGGCGTTTTCATTCAACATGAACTTGTAGGCCACTGGCTCGCCCACTGCGTTTTTCACGCCTGGATTGATCACTTTCCAGTAACGCGCAGACTCCAGACTTAGATCACGCGCTGTCTCCGTGGTCAGGCTGGCGGCCTCTGCGTAGAAGGCATTGCCATAGGGGTTATCCTCTCCTTCAGGGGCTGCGTAGGTATTCACCTCCTGCGCGGTGTTATGCATACCATCCAGTGTCATGTCCATGCGCACAGAGAAGATGTGCTGGTGTATGGGGCCATACAGGCCGGGAGCCACCAGTGAACCGTACTTGCGCTTCTCACCGACGGGCAAGGCGCCCGTGTTAATGATGCCGGTCAGTTTCACCTCATACTGAATATTGCCATCCAGATAAAAGTACCAGTAGAAGCCATATTCATAATTCCCCACGGTGGAGATGAAAGATACCACCAGCCTGCGTGAGCGGCGCAGCTCGGTTTCATTGGTACGCCAGTCCACATGCTTCCATAAGATGCCGTAGTCCTCTTCATGCAGACAGATGGCGTTTTTGATGGTGACCGGCTCCCCTTTGCTGTTCACCACATGAGCATCAAAGTATTTGATGAAACCCAGGCAGTCACAGCCAAGCGCAAGCGAATTCGCCAGCATGCCGATGCCGTACTCACCACAATCAAAAGCATTCTTCCTGGCATGATCCTGTGCAGGATCGCCATAAGGCACGATCATGTCCACCAGTGAAGCACGGTAAAAGATAGGTCGTTTGTTGCCTTCATCATCATAACTCACCTGATGAATGACTAACCCTTCACGCGGGGTAAATCCCACCCGCATAGACCAGCCCTGCCATTCAATCAGATTTCCATCCACAGAAAAGCCCGGACCTTCCGGTTGATGAATCTCCAGGTCCTTTAATGCGGGCCGCAGCTTGGGAAGGAATCTCGGCGCATAGTTGCCAGGCTCAGGCGGAATGGGCGTGACGCCAACATCCTCAAGCTGCACCAGCTCCAGCTTGTTCAGATCCACCAGCGCCATCAAACCTTGCAGCGGACGCGCATAACCGTTGTCGCCAGCCTCCCCACGCACCCAGGTTAAAGCGCGAACCAGGCGCCGCCTCTCCGCCTCTGGCAGATCCGTATGATAAGCCCCCGCCGACCATGGGTCCACCATCAACAGATCAAGATCTGTCACACCACGTTTATTCACTGCGGCGATAAAGTCAGGATGTTGTTTCAGCATCTCTTCACACTCAAAAAACTCATCCAGGGTTATCGCAGGTTGCACGCCTTCGCGTAACTCACAGGAACGAATGCTTGCCGTATCCAGGTTCACAATCACTTCAAAGGTCTGTGCTGTGCTCTTCTCCAGCAGCACACAAAAAGCCTCACGCGCTACGGCCTGCCCCGGCGCCCAGTCGAACACCACCTGCTTGGGCGGCTCATGCAATGTCACCACCACAAATCGTGTACTTTCGGTCGCCTTGCCTGCTGCTTTGATGCTGTTCACCGCTTTGGTGATTTCATCAGCACTCAAAGGGGTGAGCGGATGCACAATGGAAACAGATGCTTCCGTGGATGATGGTACAATGGACATGACAGCAATGGGTAAAAGTTTTAAGTTTGGCAACTGAATAAGTAACTACAGAATGGCGGACTCGATTTCAGGGACCACCTGTCCGCCATCCACCACCAGGGTTTGCGCCGTGATAAATTTCGCCTGTGGTGAAGCCAGAAACAGTGTGGCGTAACCTATATCTTCTACATCACCCAAGGCCCTGGCGGGGATGGCCTTCGCCGTGGACTCCGTATATTCCGGCCCCATGGCAATGATGGCTTCCGTGGTGATGTTCCCAGGCATCACGGCATTGATGGTGATGCCATGCGGAGCCAGTTCCAGGGCAGCCGTGCGCATAAATCCCAACTGCCCTGCCTTGGTGGCTCCATAATGTGACCAGCCCGGATAACCCGTAATGGGCCCGGTAATAGATGAAGTTAATACCATGCGCCCGTAGCCCTGCGCCTTCATGGGGGCCATGGCTGCCTTTACCATAAAGGCGGTGCTGCGCAGATTCTGGGCCATGAGGCCATCCCAGGCTTCTTCCGTCATATCTTCCAGACTGCATGAGGGAAAGGCCCCGGCATTGGAGCATAAGATATCCAGCCGACCAAATAACTCCAGGGCCCTGGCGACAGCGCCTTCACATTCCACGGCATTTGAAAGGTCAGCCTGAAAAAAAGCGGCGCTGCCACCTTCACTGATGATCTCATTGACGACAGTCTGGCCCTCAGCAGGTGTGCGTGAGACAATCAATACCCTGGCCCCGCTGCCGGCCAGCACACGCGCAATGCCTTTGCCAATCCCCTTGCTGCCGCCAGTGACAATAGCGCTTTGTCCTTCAATAGATATCTTATCAGGTAATGCCATGAAACAGTTATTTATAATCTCAGGTTAATTTCATACTCCATCTTCATAAGGACTTAGCCAGTTAATGACAGTATCCTTGTAGCGCGTAAGTCCTTTGTAGTCCGCGATCGGTTCCGGCAAAGATTGCAGCACCCGCCGCAGCCGTTTTGCCCAGGCGGGATTGGTCACCAGTTCATCAAGACTGATCAGATAAGTACGAATCTGAAACAGCAGGCCATGGCTGCGACGCAACCTTGGCAGCACCTGAACTTCAACCCTTAGGTGAACTTTTTGACCGACATTCTCGGGCGTGATGCTGGTTCGATCAACTCCCCACTGGTGATACATCTCTACAGAAGCATCCCAACGCCTGCCAATGGTCATGGTCCAGTTAAAACGCTGCCAGGGCTCAGCCGGTTGAATACGCATCAGAAACTGTTTTGCCCGTTTAAACACACCTGCCTCATGCGCCATCGGCACCGGCCCATGCCATTCTTCAAACGACATGCCCAGGTCAAATTTTAACGACCAGTCCGCAGGAAAGGTGAGCATCCCGGCATCCATCGAGAGGTCATTGTCACGCTCATCCATCAGCACCCAGTCCCCCTGGGCCTGCCGGGTGATGTAGTCCAGCGGCTCACGTGGCAGGGTACGCTCATCACCAAAGCTGAATGTATCTTCAAGATTGAGCAGCTTGTTCTTCCAGGTCCAGCGTTTGCCATCGCGATACAACTCGAAATGCTGGGGGTAGTCCGTGCTGTATTTCTCCATGATCAGCTCCAGCGTGTCCCACTGATGTTCCATCATGTGGGGCAGCGCCTGGTATCGTTCCGGGTCATGGGCCAGCACCTTTTCCCGCAGTTCCATTTCTGCCACATAATGCTCATCCACATCAAACCAGTGTTCATCAAAGGCTCCCCGCGCCCCCTGCCCTGCTTTCCTCAGGTTCACCGTGTAGTTATAACTGTCACCCTCAAATGGAAACGGAAAGCGTAAAATAGAGTCAGCTCCATTGGCAAAGCGGTCTTCCATCAAAGGTGGGACTGGTGCTGCTGAAACAAGCGTCTCCGTATTCATAAAGCCTTTTTCCTTACGTTCATTTATAACTTCAACACCAGTTGCCCATTCATGGCCCGTGACACACACGCAATCATTGAACAGCCAGCCTTACGATCCTCTTCACTCAAGCAATGGTCGCGATGTTCCACCTGGCCCGCACTTACCGCGATTTCACAGCTGCCACAGCCGCCGATACGGCAGGAGTGGGTGACTGGAACCCCCTCACGCTCCAGCGCCTCAAGCAAGGATTCACTGTCAGACACCTGTACCTCCCGCCCACTGTTCTGTAACATCACGGCAAAGGGCCTTCGCGGCCTTTCATCGGCCTGGGAAAAATGCTCGTAATGCACCTGTGAGGCTGGCCAGCCCAGATCACGCGCCGTTTGCCGCACGGCTTCTATTAATGATGCAGGCCCGCATACATACACATGAGCGCCCGCACTTTGCAGTCCTAAGATCAAGGACAAGTTCATGCGATGATTCACGGTGGTGTCATAGACATTTACCCGGCAGTAACGATTGACGAAATGGTATAACCAATCTGTAAACGCTGAGTTATCGCCACCCCTGTAACTATAATGGACTTCCACAGACTGCCCCCGGCCAGCGATCACGGGTAGATAAGAAAGAAAGGGAGTAATGCCAATGCCGCCAGCAATAAGGACATGCTTTGCCGCCAGGCGGCTTAACGCGAAACGATTCACCGGCGGCTCCACCTCAAACACATCCCCCGGCTTTGCCCTATCATGCAGATAAATGGAACCTCCTTTTGAAGAAGACTCATCTTCACGTCTCACAGCTATGCTATACGCATCATCCACCCACGGGTTTGATGTTAAGGAGTAGCTATTCCACAGCCCCTTTTCACCAACCGGAAGATGAATTCTCAAGGCGCTGCCCGGTGAATAGGCAGGCAGGGGGCCGCTGCCTTCCACTGGCTGAAAGCGAAAAGTTTTCACGCGCGGGCCTTGCATGGCTGTTTCCACCAAGTGCAACTTCATGCGTACAACTCCTCTGGTTTAGGAATTTCCCCATGCACCTCAGCATCCACGCGCCCGGCCAGGTAAGCCTGCATCAGACGTGAATAGTGGTCGCGTACGCCCAGCCATAACCCGCAGCCATCACACCGAAACACCGTGTGTTTAATGCTTTCGTGCAGGGTGCGGCAGTGGGCGCACATCACCCGGCGCGCTTTTGAACCTGTCAGCTCCGTACTTACACCCTCACGGGAAAACCCCGCTCCACGCGCCCGCAAGGCTGCCGACCAGATGAACTGCTCATTACCCGCCAGATAGACATGCGAGCCTGCTGGACATTCAGGCAACCGACGTTCCATCATCTCCCATAACTTACCCTGTTCAATGAAATTAACCGCGGCTTCAACCTGTGCCCCCCCATCAGTAAAGTGCCACCAGACATAGGGAGATGCAAGGCCTGCAGTTACAAGCTTCTGGACAACTTCAGAGCCTTCCCCTGAAGTTACAAACACATGCAGGGAAGACATCGGCTGAACGACCAGCGGAGCATAAGTCGGCCTGCTTTTGATCGTGCTCATGGCATCAGGATTTTTATCTTAAGAGAGCGCAAAGGGTTTCCACCAGGCTTTTACCTTGTCCGGGAGCGGCGTCTCTATCTTGCCACCAAACCCAGGCAGAAATGAGGGTTCCGCTCCACGATGCCCCACATACACAGCGGCGCCATCGGACTCTGCACAAAACATCACCAGATGCGGCGGGGTGAAGATAAAGATATCACCAGGCTCTGCGATGTATTTCACACCATCTTCATCTTTCACGACAATCTTTCCAGTCACAATGGTCTTGACCTCCAGATACTCGTAAAAGAATGGGAAATCCACAGAGGGCCGCATCTCAAATCTACCGATGGTTAACTCCGCTTTTGCGCTGGATACAGGTATATCCAGAATGCTGCTGATAAGGCCAGGGCATTGATAACTGGCCTCCAGATCCACAAGGGCAGCCTGGCCCTGCTTTAATAATTGTATTCCGGGTTTCTGAGCAAGATTCATCGTTTAAAAACCTCCCATGTTTCTCTGAATGCAACTGCGGTTGAATAGCATAAGACGCGCCAATCCCCTCATTTCATCGGCGTCAGAGTGCATTTTAACCCCCACGCTGTCCCAAACATTCCGCAAGATGGCAGTCTTTAATGCAACTCTTGTTGTATGGCACGCAACCTGCTTTTAGTGGCCATGTTAACCGACCCCGGCACGCTTCCTTAGTTGATCTAAATTCATTTAACTCACAGGAGATTCATAACCCATGGAAGAAGAAGCAGTGAAATTCCTAGGCACCTTTGTGTCTGAATCATTCTATTATTGGGCCAGTGTGATCATGTTAATGATTCACGTTGGCTTCCTTGCCTATGAAGGCGGTGTAGCCAGAACGAAAAACGTGCTGGCCACCATGACCAAGAACATGCTTACCGTTTGCAGCGTGGGCATCTCGTTCTTTCTCTTCGGCTGGTACATCTACAACGCCTTCCCCATGTTTCCCTTCGGCCCGCTGTTTGGCCCATGGACAAGTGAAGAGGCGCTGTCAGAAACTGCCCAGGGGGCGTTTGCTCTGGTTGGCGCCTCCTATCCATGGTCGCCTGCTGTAGGCCCAAATCCAGGCGATCATCTTACTGGTGTGTTCGTTTTTGCGTTCGCCCTGTTCGCCATGACCACGGGCTCGATCATGTCTGGCTCTTTGATTGAGCGTGCTAAAATGGGCGGCTACCTTATCCTGTCAGTCATCCTTGGTTCCATCTGCTGGGTCATAGCCGCAGCATGGGGTTGGAATGCCTTTGGCTGGTTCTTTACCAAGCTTGGTTACCATGACTTTGGCTGCTCGGCGGTGGTTCACGGTGTATCAGGATTCTTCACCCTGGGTGTGCTGATGGTGCTGGGACCGCGTGTTGGCAAGTATGTGGATGGCAAACCTGTGCCGATCCTGCCGCACAATCTGCCTCTGACCATGGTGGGGCTCATGTGCATCTTTGTGGGCTTCTTCGGCTTCCTGGCCGCCTGCGCCATCATGCTCCCCGGGCAGTCCGCCATCCTTACCATTTATGGCACGCCCATGACGCTGTCCTCCATGGGCCTGAATACCCTGCTTGCCCTGGCGGCTGGCATCATCGGCGCCTACATATCATCAAAGGGGGATCCCTTCTTCAGCATCTCCGGCGGCCTGGCTGGCATCATCACCATTGGCGCTGGCATTGACCTCTATCAGCCCGGCTTGATCATTGTCCTTGCTTTTGCCGGTGCTTACATCATGCCGAAGATAGCGGTGTTTATTGAGAAGAAAGGTGTGGATGATGTTGTCGGCGCGGTAGCCGTCCACGGCTTCTGCGGGTTCCTTGGCGCGGTACTGCCCGGCATCTTTGCCGCAGGCTATGTGCAGGGTGATGGCATCCCCGCCATCAGCTTTACAGGCCAGTTGATCTGCTCACTGATCTGCTGCCTGCTGCTGGGCTTTATTCCCGGCTATGGCTCCGCATTCATCCTTAAGAAACTGGGCATGCTGCGTGTATCGAAAGAAGAGGAACTGGAAGGCCTTGACCTCGCCGACTGCGGTTATGGTGCCTACCCAGAGGCAGGCATCAGCGGTGTCACGGTCAAAGATGCAGACGCAGCTTCAAGCCCTGCCCCGCTCGCCAGCACCAAGCTCGCCAAATCATCATAGGCTGACGTCCTCTACATAACCCGGCTGCGGGATCACACTTCTTCAGCCGGTTTTAACCCAACACGAGTTACTCAAACAAAGAATATTAATTCCATGACCCATTACCTTACCAATCTTCTAGCCTATTCCTTTCCCTTTAAAGATGCGGCTGAGTTCAAGGCTGCTACCGGGGAAGTGTACTCATTTGCCCATGTGCCCTGGGTGACGCCCGTTCTCATGATTCTGTCCACTTTGATTTTCCTATGGTTCATCATTGCCCCATTCAAAATCAAACACTGATCTCCTGAAGAAAAGTTCGCAGCTAAAAAAGCTGTCATCATCTGTTCTACTTTATCGCTAAGTATTGTATTAGGTTGGTTGCCCTGCCCCGTTCCGTCTCATCAGCGGAACGGGTTTTTTGTGACCTCAAGAAAAGCTATCCCCTCGAAAAAAACATCGCCGAAATGAGAAATAAGCTATTTACTTAATTCACCGGACAAAAATAAACTCCTCTTCTTATGAAACCTCATGCCGTTCTATCCATATTCATCCTGTGCCTGGGCCTGTTTTCCCCCTGGTCTCTGAAAGCTGAAGAAACCCAGCAATTCACCGACTGGATGCCCCATGAATTTTTTAACAAATTCATGGATGAAACAGGAAAGAAGGATGCCAAGGGGAAAAACTTCTGGGATCGTGGCCACCGACTTACCGCTGTCGAGTGCAAGTGGGCGAATGGCTGGCAGCTTTACCGTGTTGCTATTGGCAAGTCCCCAAAAGGCAAGGCCAGTTGGTGGATGTGGTATCTTGGCATGGATCAAAAATCCTTTGAAAGCCGCCTTGGCAGTTTGGGGAAAGATGGCTACCGCCTGGTTCAGATGAACGTTTCAGAAAGCCCCAGCGGCATCAAATCCTACGCAGGAGTGTGGCACAAGATAAAAGAAAAGGACGCGCCAAACCCTCAGGCAGCCGCCCAGGCCATGATGGAAGAATATGAAAAACCTGCCCCTGAAGCGGGTGGGGAGCCGCCTCAATAAATAATTCAAAGCCTTCTTGCGCTGATCAAGAGCAAGCAAAAGTTACGCTTCCTCCGGCTTGCCAGATGCAGCGCAGAATGGCCTGCAAATGCTCCACGAATTTGCTTGCCGAACCGTGGCTGTGCGCTCTATCGTGCACGATGAGACTTACTCGCAATAGCGCAAGATTCATGCGCCCCTTCCTCGCGGCTGCTGGCATCATCGCAGCCGGTTCCATGCTTCACCTGAACGCGGCTGAGTTGAACATCTACTCCCACCGCCATTACAAGGTGGACGAAGAAATCAACAAGCTCTTTACCGAGAAAACCGGCGTTGAAGTCAAGGTGGTAAACGCTGAAGCCGACCAGCTCATCGAGCGCATCAAGTCTGAGGGTGAAAACAGCCCTGCCGACCTGTTGATCACGGTGGATGTAGGCCGCCTGCAACGCGCTAAAAAAGAGGGGCTGTTTCAGCCCATCAAGTCAGAGCTGCTGGATCAGCGAGTGCCTGAAGCCCTGCGTGATGCTGACAAGCAATGGTACGCCTACTCCGTGCGCGCTCGCGTGATCATGTACTCCAAGGAACGCGTGCAGCCAGGCGAAATCAAAACCTACGAAGACCTGGCCGATGAAAAATGGCGTGGCCGTGTCCTCGCGCGTTCATCCAGCAGCAGCTATAACCAGAGCCTGCTGGCTTCCATCATCGCCGCCAATGGTGAGGAAAAAGCCCAGGAGTGGGCAAAAGGCGTTGTTGCTAACATGGCCCGCGCTCCCCAAGGCGGTGACCGTGACCAGATCAAAGGCGTGGCCGCCGGCCTGGCAGATGTCTGCATTTCCAACACATACTACCTTGGCATCATGCTGAACTCCAGTGTGGAAGCTGACCGTGAGGCCGCCAAAAAAGTCGCAGTGCTGTTCCCCAATCAGGACGGGCGCGGCGCCCAGGCAAATGTCGGCGGCGCAGGTCTGACCAAGAACGCCAAAAATGTGGACTCAGCCATCAAGTACCTGGAGTTCCTTACCAGCCCTGAAGTTCAGAAAATGATTGCCAATGGTTCCTATGAATTTCCAGTGAACCTGGACATCACCATGTCCCCAACCCATGCCGAGTGGGGCAAGTTCAAAATGGATACTGAAACCTTCCCAAAACTGGGTGAGTACCAGGAGGCCGCCGTGCGTACCTTTGACCTGGCAGGGTGGAAATGATCCAACTTCAAAGTCAGCTTCAGAATAGTATGCAACGCTGATATTTCATTTAACTCATAAAAAATAAAACAGGCGTCCCGTGACTGGAACGCCTGTTTTTCGTTTTAGAGCATTATCATCAAATCTGTAGCCATTCGACTGGCCGATTTGTCGCCTGGCTTTGTCGGCCTCGTGCTGCGTATCGTCCTCATACGCTGGCACTTCTGCCTTCGCGCCAGTCGGCAATCAGCCGAAGTCTCGGTGGCTACATCTTCTCTTCCAATGCTCTAAATGCAGCAGGCGATGCCTTGCGACATCGCCTGGGGTTTAACATTTTGCTTTTACAGCGAAGACCTATCTTGCGGGCAGGGCGGGGAGCGGTTCTTCCAGCACTCCTTTGACTTTGGGCCATAGCAGGAAGGCTTCGATGACCATCCAGACTTCCACGACGATGGTGATGATGCCGAAGATGACCAGCGCGTAGCTGCCGCCGTTGAGCCACTTGTTGATGTCCACGCAGAGCGCCCATGCTGGCATGATGAGCATGAAGACCATGGGGAGGGCCGCCAGCCAGCTTGGCAGGCCGCGGCGCAGAAGCCAGAAGGCGACGACCATCAGGGCAAGGCCCGCCAGCAACTGGTTCGTAGCGCCGAATAATGGCCAGAGCACCAATCCCCCAGTGCCGATGGTGTCCCATGCCCAGGCTTTGCCAGGGGCGGGGAACAGGGCCAGCAGGAAGGCGGAGGCGACGGCGAAAAATGTGGCCCCATGCGTGGTGGTGAGCCAGCCGATGGGATTCCAGCCTGAGGGTTTGGCCGTCTCTGCTTCTGGGGTAGCGACACCTGAAGAGTTCAAGGACTCTTTATTGACCAGGACACCGGCCAGTTCCTGAACCACGTACCGCTGGAGGCGGGTGGCGGAATCCAGGGTGGTGCCTGCAAAGCTGGCGACCAGCACGCCCATCAAGGCCGTGGCCATGCCAGCATCTACGCCCAAGGTCTGCACGAAGTTTGCTGAACCGACCACGAAAGCGCCGATGGCCTTGCCACCGGTGACAAGCGTCCAGTCGGCGTAGGCTTGGTTCCACAGGGCAGCGCCTGTCACGCCAGGAAACGCTTGAGGCCAGCCAAAACCTATGCCTGCACCGACGGCAAGGATCACCAGGGTGGCGAGGAAACCTTCAAGCAGCATGGAGCCGTAACCGACGAATTTGGCATCGGTTTCACAGCGGAGTTGTTTGCTGCTGGTGCCGGAACTGACCAGGCAATGGAAGCCGCTAACCGCACCACAGGCGATGGTGACAAAGAGGAAGGGGAAGATCGGCGGGGCATGCAGCGGGGACGCATTCCAGGCGGGCGCGACGATTTCGAGAGGTTGCCGAGTTGCCTCAGCAGCGGCGGCCACACCGGAGGAGGGAAATCCGATAAAGGCTGCCAGCAGGAGGCCGCCGACGATCAAGGCGAGGCTGCTGATGAGTTGCAGGCTGTTGATGTAATCCCGCGGCTGCAAAAGAATCCACACCGGCATGACGCTGGCGGCATAGCAGTATGCCAGCAGGATGGCGACCCATACCCATATTGGCCAGGCTGCAAGGGTGGTGTTAAGGTTCTGAATGGCGCTGCCCAGGGCGCCGCCGGTCCATTCCATTCCAGGACAGCCTGCACCAAGCCATACGGTCAGGTACATAAGCGCCAGGGCGATGATGCTTGGCCAAAGCAAGTTGCCGCCCTTGCGGTGGACTTTTACCCCGATCCAGATGGCGATGGGGATCTGCAAAAAGACCGGCAGGATGGAGGCGGGAAACTGCACAAAGACGCTGGCAATCACCCAGCCAAAGATGGCCAGCACCAGCCACAGGGCGAATAAGAGAAGAACCAGAAACAGCAGTCGGACGCGCTTGTTAATGAGCCTGCCAGCGACCTGCCCAACGGTCATGCCGCGGTTCCGCATGCTGACCACCAGCGTACCGAAGTCATGAAAGGCTCCAATAAAGATCGAACCAAAGAGCACCCAGAGCAGCGCAGGCACCCAGCCCCACATGATGGCCAGAGCAGGCCCTACAATGGGACCCGTGCCAGCGATGCTGGTGAAGTGGTGCCCAAAGACGATGCTTTTCGAAGTGGGGACAAAATCGGTGTCATCGCGCAGTTCCACACTGGGAACCTTTGCCTGAGCATCGAGCTTAAAGATTCGGCTGCCCAGCCACCTGCCATAGGTGTTGTAGGCGATGATATACAATACAAAGGCTCCAAGTGCGATGAGTAAAACGGACATGTTAGTGGGAAGGACTACGCAATGAACCTATAATTTTGACACGAAATTCCCGCTAACTGAAAGATTATTCGTGTAGGATTTTTCATGCTGTTGAACATAGCAGCGCCAACAGGCCCTGTAACCAGGGGGGGATGCTGGATCTGAGAGCGGGTGTGACGGTAAGAATTTGTACAGGTTATTCAAATACCTGACTTGGCAGCAACTTCCAATCCCCCAGAAGCGTCATCCCTTGACCAGGCCCCGGGGCTGGCTTACTTTGCCGGTTCCCATGTTTGTAGATCAAATCAAAGTTTTTGCCCGAGCAGGCCGTGGCGGTGATGGCAGCGCCCATTTTCACCGTGGCAAGTTCCGCCCCAAAGGCGGTCCTGATGGAGGCGATGGCGGTAAAGGCGGCGATGTGATCCTGCTGGTGGACAACAGCACTGACAGTCTGCGTAATTTCTTTTACAATTCGAAACTGGCCGCTGAGAATGGTCAGGGCGGAATGGGCTCACAAATGACCGGGCGTTCCGGGAAGAGCACGATCTATCGTGTGCCAGCCGGGCTGCTGATCAGCCGCCTGGAGGAATCTGAAGATCCTGAAACGGGCGAGATCATTCAGAATAAAATCCCGCATGCTGACCTGACGGAAGTTGGGCAGGAGTATGTGCTGTGCAAAGGCGGCAAAGGCGGCAAAGGAAACATCCATTTTAAAAGTCCCACCAACCAGACGCCGAGGGAGTTCACTCCTGGGGAAGAAGGTGAATTTGGTTTCTTCCACTTTGAATTGCGCAGCATTGCTGATGCAGGTCTGGTCGGGTTCCCCAATGCAGGCAAGTCCACCCTGCTGAGCAAAATTTCCGGCGCGAAACCGAAGATCGCCAACTATCCTTTCACGACCCTACAGCCGAATGTGGGTGTGATGGAGTTTGGTGTCAATCGTCGCGGTACGGTGGCCGACATTCCTGGATTGATTGAAGGGGCACACGCCAATGTGGGACTGGGCCACGATTTTCTGCGGCACATCATGCGCTGCCGGGTGCTGCTTTTTGTTGTGGATGCCGCTGGTAGTGAAGCGCGCGATCCGATCACTGACATTGAAACCCTGCGTACAGAGGTGAAACTATACAGTGATGAACTGGCCAAGCGTTCCTGGTGCATACTGGCGAACAAGGTTGATCTGCCTGAAGCCGTGGAAAATGTCGCCCGCCTGAAGGAGCGTTTCAAACGCATCAAAATTTTCCCGATATCTGCCAATGAAGGCGATGGCATGGACAAGCTGCGTGCGTATCTGGACGAGAAGATCGGCAAGGATCTGGAGTAAATCCACAGCGCATTCAGGGCATTGCTGTGAAAATGCATTCTCGTTGAAAGCAGCGCCTGGCCAGTCAGGGGCGTTGTCATTTTGGCGATATCTTGGTGAAAGGTGAGGCGGTCTGCGTCGTTACCAGCGCTTCCCCCTGTCAGTTCGTTTCTCAGGAAACATGACACCTGACAAGGGGGCTGGTTCGTCGCTCTGTCTCTCCTGCTATGTCACGCCTGCTTACGATTTTGCTGTTTGTCTGCCTTGGTGTTTTACACAGCCATGCGCAAACCCGACTGAATGTCCTTCTGATCACGGCGGATGATCTGGGGATACAGGTGGGGTGTTATGGCGACAAAGCGGCGCGGACGCCGCACATGGATCAGCTTGCCAAGCGGGGCGTATTATTTGAGAATGCCTATGTTGCGCAGGCATCCTGCAGTCCGTCCCGAAGCGCGATGTTCACTGGCCTGTACCCGCATGCCAACGGGCAGTATGGGTTGACGAATGCAGATGTGGGCTTTGAGCTGCATGAGTCCGTACGGCCCAATACCATTCCCAACCTGCTGAAGAAGGCTGGTTATTCCACCGCTATTCTGGGCAAGCTGCATGTGGCGCCGGAAAACAGCTTTCAGTTTGATCAAAGGCTGCGAGGCGATACGCGCGATGTGAAGACTGCTGTTCATTCGGTTGGCGGGTTTATTCGCGAATGTGATCAGCCGTTTTTTGTGATGGCGAACTTCTCTGACCCGCATGTGCTGGGTCGCAGCCCGAGGCCGCCCAAGGAAGCCTTCCCTACGCAATACAAAGGAGTGCCTGAGCATCCGCTGAAAGTCGGTGAAGTGCCGCCTTTCCCCTTCCAGAAAATAGAGACGGAGGAGCAGATCGCAAGAGTCACCCAATATTACAATGCGGTAAGCCGCTTCGACGAGGCTGTAGGTTTATTGATCGCTGAACTGGAACAAGCGGGTGTGGCTGACTCCACCCTGATCCTGCTGGCAGGTGATCATGGTCCGCCTTTTTTCAGAAGCAAAACGACCTGCTATGAAGCAGGTGTGAAAGTGCCGCTGCTGGCGGTGTGGCCGGGAGTTTTTTCTGCGGGAGAACGTAACCCTGCCCTGGTTTCCACAGTGGATCTGCTGCCGACCATTCTAGATGCTGCGGGACTACCCCTGCCCCAGCCGCTGCATGGACGGTCCCTGCGTCACGTCCTGGAGAAGACGCAGCATCGTGGCTATCTGGCCACTGAATTTCATTACCATGGTTCAGCGCCGTTCTTTCCAAGACGCAGTCTGCGGGATGCGCGTTTTAAGTTGATCCATAATCTACGCGCCAAGGTCGCAACGCCTGTTGGAGCGGTGGATGGCGATCAGTCACTCTCCATGTCCCGCGAGGCTGCCTATGCCGGAGGTCCTGTAGGTGATGCGTTCAACCGGGCCGCCCAGCCTCCAGAGTATGAGCTTTATGATCTGGAGAACGATCCGTGGGAGTTCAAAAATCTGGCTGAGTCTGCTGAACATCTGGAAACGCTTGAGAAGCTCAAGTCAGAACTGTTAGCCTGGAGAAATGAGACTGCTGACCCACTGCTGACGGAGGAAGGCATGACGCGCATGCTGGCCTATGAAAAGCCTATGAAACGAAGGCCTGCAGATGCAGGTAAAAACAAAAACAAAGCTAAAAACAAACAGCCACAAGCAGGAACAGGTACACCAACACAGACCGCCAATAGCAAAATCAAATGATGATTCGGTATTTCACAGGTTGCCTGGTTCTAGTCGCTTTGACGAGTCTGTCTGTGCAGGCGGCGAGACCCAATGTGTTGTTCGTTGCCATAGATGACCTGCGCAATGATCTCGGCTGTCTGGAAGCGTCGCACGCGAAGACCCCCAGTCTGGATGCGTTTGCTGCCACGGCGCGGGTTTTTGATCATCACTATGTTCAGGTTCCCACCTGTGGTGCATCGCGTTGTGCGCTGCTGCGAGGTCGCTATCCGAATGAGAAAGGGTATCTGAGCAACAATGCCATCAAGCAGACAGGCGCGACCTGGCGTCAGGACAGCCTGCCTGCGTTGTTTATGGAGAAGGGCTACCAGACACTGGCGCTGGGCAAGATCACGCACTATCCCGGCGGGTTCACCGGCAAAGACTGGCAGGGCGGGGCTGAAGAAATTTCCGGTGTATGGACGCGCCAGTGGCTGCCGGAGAATCATCCGTGGAAGACGCCGCAGGCTATCATGCATGGTTATGCCAATGGTGAAGCGAGAGTGCCTGGCCAATCCCCTGCACTGGAAGCCTATGAAGGAGATAATGACCATGCGTATCCCGATGCGTGGGTGGCGGACAGCGCTATAACTGCGCTGCAACAACTGGCTGCCAGACCAGATGACAAGCCGTGGCTGCTGGCGGTGGGTTTCTTTAAACCGCATCTGCCTTTTGCAGCGCCAAAGAAGTGGCATGACCTTCATGCTGCTGCTGTTGCTGAGCCGCCACTGGCGGTGCGGCAGAAGCCCGCATGGCCATCCTCAGGCTGGCATGCCAGCGGTGAGATGAACGGCAACTATCATCACCCCTCTAAAAGGCTGCTGGATACGGATGAGGATTACGCAAAAAGGATGCGTCAGGCTTATGCGGCCTGCATCAGTTACATGGATGCCCAACTGGGGCGTGTGTTAAAGGCTTTGCAGGAGCAGGGACTGGCTGACAACACCATTGTCGTTGTCTGGAGTGATCATGGCATGCTGCTGGGAGAGCATGGGATATGGGGAAAACACTGTCTGTATGAGGAGGCCCTACGCAGTCCTTTGATGATCCGTGTTCCGGGGCAACCGTCCCCTGGCCTCACCAGCAAGGCAACGGTGGAAACTGTGGATATTCTGCCAACGCTGGCAGAGCTGTGTGGTTTACGCGTTCCAGATAACATGGATGGCTCAAGCCTGGTGAAGTGGGTTAACGATCCAAAACAATCGTCAACAAAGCCAGCACGTTCATTCTGGACTGGAGGTCAACAAAGCGTGCGAACAGAGCGGTGGAGGCTGGTGCTGCACCCCACCAAAAAAGCTGGCGGCACGCCCATGGCAGAGCTGTTCGACTATCAGGAAGATCCCTTCGAAACCCTGAATCATGCTGCGACTTATCCCGAGGTTGTACGGGAACTTACTGAGCTTCTACATGCTGGAGCTGCTGTATCTCCCGCTAAAAAGAATTAACGCCCAAAAGGCCGCCTACTTCTCTATTTTCCACGTTATGAATAAACCGCGACTTATCACACTCATCGCCTGTCTGGCAGGCAGCCTCTGTTATGCGGCCCAAGACTCCAGGCCCAACATTGTTTTCTTTTTGGTGGATGATCTTGGGCAACGCGATCTTGCCTGTTATGGCAGTCCGTTTTATGAGACGCCCCATCTTGACCGGCTGGCAAAGCAGGGTGCGCTGTATACTGATGCCTATGCTGCATGTCCGGTATGTTCACCCACGCGGGCAAGCATCATAAGTGGCAAGTATCCACAAAGGGTGGGTGTTACGGATTACATTGGCGCTCCTGCACCCGACCAATGGAAACGTAACACGAAGCTGCTGCCTGCACCTTATAAGGATCGCCTGGCATTGGAAGAGGTGACGCTGGCAGAGGCCATGAAGGCGAATGGTTATGCAACCTTCTTTGCGGGCAAATGGCACCTGGGTCCGGAAGGTTACTGGCCTGATGACCAGGGTTTTGATGTCAATAAAGGGGGCATAGACAAAGGCGGGCCGTATGGGGGTAAGAAGTATTTTTCACCTTATGACAATCCCCGGTTAAGTGATGGGCCAGAAGGTGAGCATCTGCCGGACAGGCTGGCGACAGAAACGGCGTCATTTATTGAGGCGAACAGAGACAAGCCTTTCTTTGCGTACTTTTCTTTTTATTCCGTGCATACGCCATTGATGGCGCCGGATGATCTGGTGGAGAAGTACAAGGGCAAGAAGGAGAAGCTTGGGCTTGAGGCGAAATGGGGCAAGGAAGACACGAGGGATGTAAGGCTGGTGCAGGAGCACGCTGTGTATGCCGGCATGGTGGAGGCGATGGACAAGGCCGTGGGCAAGGTGCTGGATCAACTGGATGCGCTGGGCCTGACTGATAATACCCTAGTCATCTTCACGTCAGACAATGGAGGCCTGTCCACCAGTGAGGGTTCGCCCACATCAAACCTGCCCTGGCGCGGTGGCAAGGGATGGATGTATGAGGGTGGTATTCGTGAGCCTTTGCTCATCCGCTGGCCTGCAAAAATCAAGCCTGGCTCTGTGATTAACACCCCTGTGACGAGTCCAGACTTCTACGCCACCCTGCTGGACATCACAGGAGCGAAGGCAGCCGAAGGGCAGCAACTGGATGGCATGAGCCTTGTGCCTACGTTTACCAGTCAGGCTCTGCCAGACCGCCCACTGTTCTGGCATTACCCACACTATGGTAATCAGGGGGCGGCTCCTGCTTCCGCGATTCGGCTGGGAGATTGGAAGCTGATCGAATGGCTTGAGGATGGCAAAGTGGAGCTGTTTAATCTGGCCGCAGATGCCAGCGAAGCCAAGAACCTGGCGGATGTGGAGAAAGATCGTGCCGCATCCCTGCTGAAACTGCTGCATGCCTGGCGGAATGAAGTTGGTGCATTGATGCCAGCGAATAACCCCGCCTATGATGCCAGCAAACCGAGTGGCCGCGCAGCGCCACAACCAGGGCAGCGCAAACGTGAGCGTGAACGTGAGCGTGAGGCGGCGGCAAAGTCTTCCGCAAGTTAATCCTGCTTACTTATATCTCCTTTTCGCAACTCTTACTTAATTACTTATAGTTATGTCTTTGGTTCGCTCTTTAATTATTCTTTTGGCGTCGTTGTTATTGGTTCAGCAAGCGTCTGCTGAAAGCGGCCGCCCTAACTTCATTGTAATCTTATGTGATGATCTGGGTTATGGGGATCTGGGCTGCTTTGGGCATCCGCACATCAAGACGCCCCATCTGGACAAGCTGGCAAAGGATGGAATTCGTTTCACCAGTTTTTATTCAGCGGCGCCAGTGTGTTCTCCATCACGAGTCGGATTGCTTACAGGGCGTAATCCCAACTTTGCCGGGGTGTATGACTGGATACCGCATGTGGAGCAGAAGAACCAGGCGGGCCAGCAGAGCCGCCACCTGGTCCACATGAGACGTGAAGAAGTTACGCTGCCGCAGATTCTGAAGTCTGCGGGCTATGCCACAGCGATGGCAGGCAAGTGGCACTGCAATGCGATCTTTAACAACAAGGCTCAACCACAACCTGGGGATGCGGGCTTTGACCACTGGCTGGCGACTCAAAATAATGCGGCGCCTTCCCATGAAAATCCTGTGAACTATGTGCGCAATGGAAAAGAGCTGGGCCCACTGAAAGGCTTTAGCTGTCAGATCGCTGCGGATGAAGCTTCTGGGTGGATCGAGAAGCATGTTTCGGCGAAGTATGATCGGCCTTTTTTTGTCTATCTGGCATTTCATGAACCGCATGAGCCGGTTGCTTCACCTGCTGACTTAGTGGCCTCTTACAAAGACGTGGCACGCAACGAAGATGAAGCCCAGTATTTTGCCAATGTAGAGAACATGGATCGCGCTGTCGGCACGGTATTGGACAAGCTGGATACGTTGAAGATAGCTGACAATACGGTGATTGTATTTAGCAGTGACAATGGCCCGGAAACACTGAACCGTTACCCCGCCTCCAAGCGCTCCTACGGTCAGCCTGGGCCACTGCGTGGCATGAAGCTGTGGACGACTGATGCAGGTTTCCGAGTGCCTGGCATTGTCCGCTGGCCTGCGGCGCTGAAGGGCGGGCAGACTTTGAATGAGCCGATAAGTTCCATGGATCTGCTGCCGAGTTTTGCGGCATTGGGTGAGGCCACTGTTCCAGCGGATCTTATTCTCGATGGCATGGATATAAGCCCGCTGATGAAAGGTGAGGCGCTGCCTGAAAGGAAGAAGCCGCTACTGTGGGCCTACTTCAATGCCATCAACGAGCAGCGCGTGGCGCTTCGCCATGGCGAATGGAAGATACTGGCGAAACTGAATCACGGAAAAACGCCCAAGATCACCAATGTGACGGTGGAGAATCTTCCCAAGGTGAAGGATGCCGTGTTGACGGATTTCTCTCTCTACAAAGTCAGTGAGGACATTCATGAAGATACCGACCTGAGCACGGCTGAGCCGGAGATTTTTTCCGGCATGAAGCGTGAGATAGAAGCTGCCTACCAAGACATGCTAGCCCGCATGCATGTGTGGCCTGCACAGCCTTTGTCTGATCAGGCGCATGAATAAGATAACAAGTAATTTTTTGATGTCCTGCTAATGACTCTACGCTCACTGTTGCTGATTTGTCTGGGCTTGTCTGCGCCAGCAACAGTCTGGTGCGATGCTGTCCTGTCCAACAGAAGCCGAATCTTGTGAAGTTAGAATATCAAGTCCTCCTCTTTGTATGAAAGCACTCCTCACCCTACTGCTTTTCGGCAGTCTGATTGTTCCACTTCGTGCTGCGGAATCGCGCAGACCTAATGTACTGTTCATTGCTGTGGATGACATGAACAATGATCTTGGCTGTTATGGTCACCCACTGGTTAAATCCCCGAACATTGATCGTCTTGCGGCGAAGGGCACGCGGTTTGATAGGGCGTACTGTCAGTTTCCCCTATGCTCGCCAAGTCGCACATCGGTGATGACGGGTTTGCGTCCTGACACCACGCAGGTGTACGACCTGCAAAAACATTTCCGTGATGTGATACTAGATGTGATCACGCTTCCGCAGCTTTTCCAGAAGCATGGTTATGCCGTCGCCAGAGTGGGCAAGATATATCACTACGGAAACCCTGGGCAGATTGGCACTGATGGGCTTGATGATCCAGCCTCCTGGCAGCAAAGGATTAATCCTTCGGGTCGTGACAAGAAGGAGGAGTCGCTAATCATCAATCATACACCGAAGCGCGGCCTTGGAAGTTCACTAAGTTTTCTGCGTGCTGAAGGTACGGATGAAGAACAGACGGATGGCATTGTCGCAACGGAGGCTATCAAACTGATGGAGCAGCACAAGGAAGAGCCTTTTTTTATTGCAGCGGGTTTTTATCGTCCCCACTGTCCCTACATTGCCCCCAAGAAATATTTTGATCTGTATCCCATGGAGAAAGTCACGATGCCACAAGGTTCGTGGGACTATCTGGACAATGTGCCGCCGATGGCTCTGGCATCGGTAAAGCCGTGGCCATGGTTTGGGGTGACGGAGTTGCAATCAAGAGAGGCGCTTCAGGCTTACTGGGCCACCATATCTTTTGTTGATGCACAGGTGGGTCGTCTGCTGGATGCTGTGGAGCGTCTTGGCATTGCAGACAATACCATTGTTGTTTTCTGGAGTGACCATGGATATCATGTGGGCGATCATGGTTTGTGGAAGAAACAGAGTGTGTTTGAGCGTTCCGCCCGCGTCCCCATGATTGTATATTCGCCGGGTCAGAAGGCGAAAGGCGGGGTAAGTCCGCGCACGGTTGAACTGGTGGATCTTTATCCTACTCTTGCTGATCTCTGCTCCCTACCTGCGCCGAGCAATCTTGCCGGGAAAAGTCTAAAGTCGTTGCTTAATCAAGCTGATGCGGAGTGGAACAAGCCGGCATTTACGCAGGTATGGCGGGGTAATGCTTCTGGCCACAGCGTCCGGACGGAAAGGTATCGTTATACAGAATGGGATGATGGCAAGCTTGGAGCCCAGCTTTATGACTACAGCACCGATCCCGAGGAAAAGAACAACCTCATTAAAGATGAGTCAAAGAAAGAAGTCATTGTCGAACTGCAAAAAATGATACGTGATAACTGGGCTGACGAATTCAAGCCTAGCAAGAAGGGTAAAGGTAAGGGCAAGGCCAATAAAAATGCCAACAAGACCTGATGTGTTTCCGTGTTGACAGACCCTTTGACTTTATCTTTAACATGCTCATTTCATTCCTCCTTCCGCTTCATATGTCCCGTGTTTTTCCGTTACTATTCGCAATGATTTGCTTGAGTTCTTTTGTAACTCAAAGTTACGCCCGCAGGCCAAATGTTCTCTTTATCCTGACTGATGACCAAAGAGCTGATGCGATCGGTCTTGGTGGGAGTCAACATCTCAAAACTCCAAACATTGACCGTCTTGGCAAAGAAGGGGTTCATTTCAAGAACACCTTCTGCACCACCTCCCTTTGTTCACCGAGCCGTGCCAGCATTCTAAGTGGTCTTTATGCGCATCAGCATGGGGTGGTGGATAACTTTACGGAGTATCCAGCCAATTTTAAGAGCTTTCCGATGGTCTTGCATGGCGAGGGCTACGAGACCGCTTACATAGGCAAATGGCACATGGGGGAAGACAATGACGAGCCGCGTCCGGGGTTTGATTATTTTGTCACACATAAAGGCCAGGGGAAGTACTATGACACAGAGTTTAATATCAATGGTGAACGCCGTGAAGTGAAGAAAGGCTACTACACTCATGTAGTCACTGAGATGGCCAAGGAGTGGCTGGGCAAAGATCATGGTGACAAGCCCTGGTGTTTGATGATTGGTCACAAGGCACCGCATAGTTTTTATTTTCCGGAGCCGAAGTATGAAACGACTTTCAAACATGTGCGTATTCCCTATCCGGAAACTGCGTCCATGCTGGCAGACAAGCCTGAATGGATTAAGCAGCGGCTTTCAACGTGGCATGGCATCTATGGGCCGCTGTTTGACTGGCGCAAGAAGTTCCCCGACAGCAGCCCGGAAGCAGTAAAAGATTTTGAAGCAATGATACGTGCCTACTGGGGCACCATCATTTCTGTCGATGACAGCGTGGGTCAGCTCTATGAGTTACTGAAGGAGCGCGGGGATCTGGATAACACCATCATTGTGTTCATGAGTGACAATGGCATTCTAAATGGCGAGCATGGCATGGTGGACAAACGCACGATGCATGAGCCCAGCATTCGTATTCCTCTGGTGGTTCGCTATCCCGGACTGACTGCGCCTGACAAACCTGTGGTTGTGGATGAACAGGTGCTGACTCTGGACATGGCGCCAAGTCTTCTGGAACTTTGTGGCGCAGCATCTCTGGGCAGGATACATGGCAGTTCATGGGTCAAGCTTGTACAGTCGGGTGATGCCGGCTGGCGCAAGTCCTGGTTTTATCAGTACAATTATGAAAAGCAGTTTCCATACACCCCGAATGTTCGCGGGGTGCGTACTGACTCCTGGAAATACATTCATTACCCCCATGGCGATGGCAGCGCAGATCGTCACATGGCAGAGTTGTATAATATCAAAGACGACCCTGAGGAAAGGCATAATCTAATTCGTAGTCCCAAGTACGCCGGTGTGTTGTCTGAACTTAAAGCGGAACTGGCGAGTAAGATGGCTGAAGCTGGTCTAACTATTGAGAACGACAAGATGCCCATAGATCAAGGCATTCAACAGGAGCTGCCGGATCAAAAGATTCGATAACTGCAACACCTTCTATTTTATATCCTATCATGATCAACAAGCTGTTTCTGTTATCATGGCTGCTGGTTGCTACACCGCAGGTCATCGCTGCTAACGCTGCTGAGAAGGTTCCTCCCAATGTGGTGGTCATTCTTGCGGATGACGCCGGATGGGGGGACTACAGTTTTAATGGCAACCAACAGATCAGCACGCCGAATATTGACACGATTGCAAGGGAAGGCGCGAGCTTTGACCGTTTTTTTGTCTGTCCAGTTTGTTCCCCTACACGGGCTGAATTTTTAACGGGACGCTATCACACCAGAACGGGAGTCTATGGTGTCTCTACAGGACAGGAAAGGATGAACCTTGATGAGAAGACGGTGGCGGACGCCTTCAAGGCTGCGGGCTATGCCACGGGAGCCTTCGGCAAGTGGCACAATGGGAGCCAGTGGCCTTATCACCCGATGGCGCGTGGGTTTGATGAATACTACGGTCATACCGCTGGTCACTGGGGAGAATATTTTGATCCACCACTGGAGCACAACGGCCGTATGGTGCGTGAGAAAGGTTACATCGCGGATCTATGCACTGACAAAGCTCTGGACTTTATTCAGAGAAATCACGACAAACCTTTTTTCTGCTATATCCCCTACACCACCCCGCATTCACCTTGGGCAGCTCCCGATGACAAGTGGTCAGAGTTTAAAGATAAGCAGCTCACTCAATTAGCGACGGACTCCAGCAAGGAAGTTCCCGATGAGACTCGTTGCGCACTGGCCATGGTAAAGAACCAGGATGACAATGTGGGCCGGGTCTTGAACCAGCTCAAAGCGCTGGGGCTGGCAGAGAACACCATAGTTATTTATTTTACAGACAACGGCCCCAGTTCGCATCGCTGGAATGGCGGGATGAAAGGTAAAAAAGGATCCACCGATGAAGGCGGCATCAGGTCTCCGTTGTTTATCAGATGGCCGACAGGAATCAA
>Ga0182737_1001412_pt1 | contig 23743 bp, 21 predicted proteins | sample eDN5th30CBELigOP_FD_128878 | JGI IMG/M metagenome (GOLD analysis project Ga0182737, IMG submission 128878) | Enriched Organic Plus compost microbial communities from Emeryville, California, USA - eDNA 5th pass 30_C BE-Lig OP (version 2) (version 2) ...
AAAACAAACTCTGCTCGATATGGCGTCCGTTCCCACGGCCATCTCCGGCGATTTCTGGCCGGGAAGGAACCATTGGCCGGCTCGCCGCTGGTCTTTCGCTCTGCCACTTTGGCAGGCCCGCCGTGGGCCAACGTGTGGCCACGTGCCGCGTCGCGTGCGCCGAGAGGACGGACGCCGCCACGCCGCGAACCGCCGCCACGTCGTGCCAACGGGGGCGGCCCCGTGGCATTCGCGTGCCATGTGCGTGACGCGGCAGGGCGAACGCCAAGGCTTCTTTCTTCTTTCCCCACCCCTCTCACACGTGCGCCCTTACGCGCGTACGCGCGGGCGTTTGCGCGGGTATGGGTGAAGGAAGAAAGAAGTAGTGTGAACTCATATTTCTGCGCGACTGGGTGAAAGAAGAAAGAAGCCGCAGATGCCGTGTTTCTCGGCATTTGCGTAGCGCATCGTTCCCTTCTTTCACCCCCGCAAGGCATCATGTTGACCCGTTCTTGTTTCACCGCTGTTTCCCCGATTTGTGGCTTCCTTCACCGGCCGCCCAGGTCCGCTGGCCGGAACTTCTTTCACGTTTCACCACCCGTTTCACCCAGCAGCCGGTAGTGCCGCTGAGGTCGGCCGGCGGTCGCCTGGATGACCGTCAGCAGGTCCCCCTGCTGCTCGAGCGTGGTCACGAGCTCCTGAAACGCCTTGGCGTCGATCTTCATCCGCTTGAGCAGCACGCTGTGGGCAAGTTGGTGGTCGGGCGCTTCGCGCAGCTTGCGGACGAGCTTTAGGCACTCGGCGTGAAACGGGTTTTCCGCCACATGGCTGTGGGCCATGAAGAGCATCCGCCGCGTCTGGTGCAGCATGAAGGCGGTCGCCCACTGCACCGCCGCCACGTCGATCCGCGGCGACTGGTAGTTGGCGCTCGCCGCATACAAGAGCGCCAGCTTGCGAACCTGCTCGGGCACGCGCCCCCAAACCGTGGTGCCCACGGGATCGCCGCGGGCCTCGGAGCTGGCGTATTCCGCCTCCGATTCCACTCGGGCCTGCGCCAGCAGGTCGCGGGCGTCATCGTCCGCTTCGACGATGCGGGGTTGGGGATGCCAGGTTTCCAGGTTGCCGGTGCCAGGGCTGAATTCGGCCCACCAGCGGGCGGCGTCCATGACGCTGGCCGGCGGGTCGATGATCCCCGGCTCCTGGCCAACGCTACGGGGCCCGCTTTCGACGATCAGCATCCGCGCGAAGAAGCCGTTGGTCAGCATCCGCTCCGAGAGCGCCTCGTAATAGTGCGTGGGGATCGCCGTGCCGTAGACCACCAGGCACGGCTGGTCGATCACGCCAGGCGACTCCTTGCCGGCCTTCCGCCTCATGGGGTAGATGCTGTTGGCCGCCGAGTACATCGTGAGCAGCGTGCCCATGATGTTCTCGTGGCGGGCGTCGCGGGCCTTGTTGATCGACTGCAGCAGCCCGTCGATCTCGTCCGTCTGAAAGAGCATCGCCGGCGTGACGAACAAGGCGTCCTGAATTCCCTCGCCGCTGGCGAACTTCTCGCCTAGCGCGCCGACCAGTCCCACGCGATGCATGATGTGGGTGTTGACTTTGCGAGGCCAATCCTTGCCGACCGACGAATAGGCCAGCGCCAGCAGGTACAGGTTGGTGCGGTTGTCGGCGCAATCGCGCACCTTTCGCCCAGCGAGCAGAGCCTGCAGCGCCAATGCCCCGCAGAAGGCCAGCGCCGTGTTGGGATAGGGGGCGGTCGCCAGACAGTGGTCCATGACGTCCGAGACAAATCCCGGCACGCGCAGCAGTTCCGCAGGCAAGGGCCCAGGATCGGGATAGGCGGACTGTACGGCACGCGGTCGCGAGTGGCCGCCCGACATGAGGTGGGAAAGGTCGACATCGCCGTCGTCGGAGTCTTGCCCGAACCCCTGCGTTCGCAGCGCGGCCGCCGCCGCGCCGAAATCGCCGCCGTGCTCCAGCAAGGCGAACACGGTGAACGGGGCGTAGGCCCGATCCGGCTCGAACGGCGCGGCGTTGGACGAGAAGACATACAGCACCCCGCCGCGCAGCGTCGCGCTCCACCCCTGCTCCTTGCCGGGGCGTCGCCAGTATTCGTTCTCGCCGCCTCGCACCAACTCCCAGCCATGCCGCAGTAGCACTTCGCGGACATCACCTCGCTCGTTGAACTCGTCGCCAGGACGACCGCCTGCGGCCTGGGCCCGCTGGCGCTGCGCCGGTGGAATCGCCTCGGTCAGCGCGCAGGCCGCCTCGATCAGGATCGACCGCTCGGCGTCGGTCAGCGTTGGGGTCGAATCAAAAGAGCCTTGCTCCAGGCAATAGCCAGGCGTCGGCGCGCAGAGAAAAAGCCCACCGTCGCCGCGGGTTTCGATCAGCGTCAGCGTGATCTCGAAGCGGTCCTCCACGCGCCGCGGCACGTAGCGTTTGCCGCAGATCACCACCGGCTCGGCGCTGTCCACGACCATCATCCGCTGCGCCAACTTACGATTGCCAGGGACCGGGGACTCGCAGCGATAGACGACATGCCGGCCGCCCGATTGGGAACGCTCGATCACGACCCGATCCACCAGGCCGGGCGCTTCGGTCGATACAAGTTCCCGCCAGCGGTCGAATAGCTCCCCCTGGAGATCGAAGTCGACCATTTCCAGATGGCCCGACACCTCGCCCGCCAGCACGCATAGCGCCGGCGCGTCGGCGAACCAGGTCCGCACCTGCTGCTCGGTCGGCAGGCGGCGCTGATACTGCTTCCAGCCCGCCAGCGCCGGCCGCTTTTCCGCGGGGATCGCGGGCAGCACGCAGAGGCCGGATCGGAGGTAATCGAGCGCGGTATCGAGCATGCTCAAAAGGGAATCTCGTCTGGGTCGTAGTCTGGAAATTCACCGGCAGGCACGGCGTCTGGCATCGGGCCCAGTTCGTGATCGATGATTCGTTCATACGGATCGCCGGCGACGGCGCGGACGGTGATACCGAGTGTGGGAGCAAGTCCGCCCCCTTCGAAGATTTCCACCGCCCGCTGCGCGGTGTCGGGCACGGGATCAGGAGATCGCCGCCGCCACCAGGCGATGGCCTTCTGGCGCGCGTAGCCTTCGTGCTCGAAGCAGACCCACTCGGACTTGTATTCGTGCCAGCCGACCTTGTAATCGACGCGCAGCGTCTTGGGATCGTCGTCGCTCGCGCCGCGTTTGGTATGAACGCTGTAGATGACGTCCTGCACGCGGTACTTGGTGGTCGTCACCTGGCCCGACAGGACGCCCGCCTCGCTCGCCTTGGCGTCGTGCTTCGTGCGCTCGGGCGGCGGGAACTCGTAGCCGCACTGCGGGCAACGTGCGAAACCGGCGGCGATCACCGCCTGGCATTCGGGACACTCCTTGGCGGGTGCCTGGCCGTTGCCGCGATCCAGGGTCGTGACCTTGATCTCATCGACGGGCCCGTGCCGCAGCACGTTGCCGCCGAAGTCCAGCACCAGGCAGTTCTCCTTGCTGGGATGCAGGCGGAACCCGCGGCCCACCATTTGATAGTAGAGGCCGGGCGACATCGTCGGCCGCACCAGGGCCACGCAGTCGATATGGGGCGCGTCGAAGCCGGTGGTCAGAACATTGACGTTGCAGAGGTATTGAAGCTCGCCGGCCTTGAATCGCCTGAGCGTGGCGTCGCGCTCAGCCGACGGGGTCTCGCCGCAGACGAAGCCGCACTCGATCCCATGCTCGCGCCGCAGCATTTCCACGACGTGCTGACCATGCTTGACGCCGGCCGCAAAGAGCAGGCACGCATTGCGGCTGGCGGTGTGCTCGACGATCTCGGCGCACGCCGACCGCACCAGCGTCTCCTGGTCCATCAGCGTCTCGACCTCGTCGGCCACGAATTCGCCGCCGCGCACGTGCAGTGCCGTGGTATCGGCCTTCGCCTTGCCGGCCTTGCTCACGAGCGGGCACAAGAACCCGTCGCGGATTAACTCGCGGACGCCGACCTCGTAGCAGATCGTGTTCAGGAATCCGTCAGGCGTGCAGATCGGTCCGGTCTTGAGCCGGAACGGCGTGGCCGTGAAGCCGATGATCCGCAGATCGGGGTTGATGACCTTGGCGTCGGCCAGAAACTGCCGGTACATCCCATCGCCTTCGAGCGGAATGAGGTGTGCCTCGTCGACCATCACCAGGTCGAACCGATCGAGTTCACAAGCGCGCTTGTAGACGGACTGGATGCTGGCGACGATCACGGGCTCATCGGTGTCGCGCCGCTTGAGCCCCGCCGAGTAGATGCCGAACTTCACCTCCGGGCAGACGATGTGCAGCTTGTCGGCGGTCTGCTCGAGCAGTTCCTTCACATGCGCGAGAATCAACACTCGGCCGTTCCATTGGCCCACGGCGTCCTTGCAAATCGACGCCATGATCGGCGTCTTGCCGCCGGCGGTCGGCACCACGGCGCACGGGTTGTCGTCCCGCGTCCGCAGGTGGTCGTAAACCGCCGCCTTGACTTCCTCTTGATATGGCCTGAGCGTGATCATCTACCCCGACACCTCTTCAATGCGGACCGTCGTGCTGCCGCCGTCGATGGGATCACCCTTCTCGATGGACAGCCGAATGATCTGACTGTCGTCGCCGTACGCGCCGCCGTGCTGCAGGGCGTCGAGCAAGGCCTTTTGAACGTTGTCGATGTCGCGGCGGCGACGATCCGGGGGATGGATGACGATCTCCAGCGCCAGCGGCCCGACGAGCGGCCGAACCCGCCGCGCCGCGAGGATCGAGCAGACCGCTTCGCGGAATGCCCGACCCCCGCGGGAGATGAGGGTCCGCGCGCCGACGCGCCGCCAGTAGTGGTTGACGCTCGGCGGATACGGCAGTTGGAACTCGACCATCACGAGCGCTTCCACGGGGGCGTGGTGTTGGCCGCGGGCGCGGCCGGACTTGCGGGAGGCGGCGAGTCCTTCTTCGCGTAGCCCTTGATCTCGTTGACGAGTTCGCCCGTGTCGGTGCGCTTCTTGCATCGCACGTTGATGACCAGCGGCAGGTTGTGCAGCTCCACCGAATCCTTGGGAGAGAGCACGCCCACCGCCCGACAGATTGCGGAGAGGTCCGCACGCGCGATCTGCACGGCAGTCGCATTCGGGTGGTCGAGATTCAAGCGGGTCCAGAGCAGGCGATTCTTGTACTCCCCCTCGATGACCTGAAAGGTCAGCTGCAGGAGGCTCCCCGTGCCGGCCTTGTTGGCCTTCATCTCGCTGTCGGTGATAACGGCGAGGTACTTGCCGGCGGGAATCGGTTCGAAGTCACCGGTCGGTTCGACTTGGTTGGCGTCAAAGCCGGAAAGATCAGCCATCAGTGTTGGCTCCTGTTTGCGGTTGGTTGTTGGACAAGGCCTGAATGAACGCCGCCCACGAGAGCGGCAACTCTTCCGTGATTCCAAAGCGGTTCTTCGCGACGCAGCTGGGGCCGCCGACGCATCGCAGAATCCGCTCGCCGCCGTCCTTGCCGATGGCGTGGGCGATGGTCCGCTTGCGGTTGAAGCCGGCGTCTTCGCTCTGCGTGCGAATCTTGCGAGTGGCGAACAGCACGGCGTCGCACCACTCGCTGACCAGGGCGGCGGCGTGCTTGTGCAAGCGCGGCGAGTAGCGGTCGTAAGGACTCGATTCCGGGTCCTCGAAGCGTTCGACCTTGGAATGGGCGATCAGCAGCACGACCATGCCGCGCTGGTTCCGCAGCGCGTTGAGGTGCTCGATGACCTCGCGCCAATAGGACAAGGCCAACGTGTAGCCCTTGGAATACCCGCCGGCGACCTGCTCGACGGATGCGGCGTTGTGCTCGGCGCAGAGCTTGTCGAACACCAGCCGCTCCAGCCAATCCAGCGAATCGATCACGACCGTCTCGTAGTCGTGCTCCTCACGCCGCAAGTCGGCCAGCGCCGCGACGACCTCGTCGTAGCGCGTGGCCAGCGGGAACTTGTCGCAACTGATCTCGTCGAGTCCGTCTTCGCACTGCACGAAGATCGGCCGAGGGGCCTGTGCGCCGAAGGTGGATTTACCGATCCCTTCGACCCCGTAGAGCAGCACGCGAGGCGGCTTGGATGCGCGGCCACGATGAACTTGGGACAACAGACTCATGCGGGCACGGACCTTTCTTGTTCGAGGTGATCGGGAAACGGAACGTCCGGCCGCATGCGAAAGGCGTCTTCACCGAACTCACGCAGCAACAGCCCGGCAAACACGCGGGCCACCATTTGGCCCACCCGTCCGCCGTCGATGACGATGGCGTGCTCGTCCTCGTCGAGGACGTATCGCACGCCCATGCGAACGCGAACCTGGCCGACGAGGCCTTCCACGGCGAACATCGCCAGATGCAGGGACATCTCGGCGGCGGCGAGCGGGACGTGCCGCTCGAATGCAAAATGAAAAGCGCCCATTGCAGCCTCCGTTGGATGGCGGCCTTCTGTGTTGGCCGCATCTGTTACTTATGCTGCAATGGGCGCTGCTGTCCGCGACTTAGCCGTTGTCGAGGCCGGCCTCTTCGAGGACCGGCTGGGCGGCCGCCAGCGAGTTGCGAATCTGGCGACGCGAGGTCTTCAGTTCGGCCGCCGCGGTGGAGATGTTGCCGCCCATTACGCGGCGGCAGACATCGCTGACCTCGGGCGGCATCTTCGGCAGCGCCGCCGCGACCGCCTCCTCAAGCTCGCGATCCGCGACTGCGTCGCGACGCTCACGGCCGAGGCGACGGGCGAGATCCTCTTCGGTGATCTTGGCCGCCAGTGGCTGCCGACTGCCGTCGTGCGCAAGGACGTCGAGCGACTGTGTCCGAAACCCGTTGGCTCGAACTTGCCGCTCCCGGTCCCGCAGGATCATCGCCACGGCGGTGTTCACCACCCGGTCGATGAACGTGTCCAGGGACGCCCGCTCCGGATCGAATCGATCCGCCTGGCCGACAACGGCCAGCCACAGCTCCTGCTGAATCTCCTCCCGATCCGACCGGCAGAAATCTCGCCGCAGCGAGAGTTGCCGCGCCTTGAACTCGATCAGGTTCTTGGCATAGTCGGTGAGGACGAACTCCTTCCCAGGAACGTTCGACATAGAAGCCTCCGAGACCGGAGGCTGCGAACCATGCAGTGCCCAAGATCGGGCAAGAAAGCGACGTGCCGCGGCAACATTGCCACGAGTTCATCACGAGCGCGATTGCGACTGCCAGGTTATGTGCCTCACGGCTAACCGGCAGCTGCGGTGTCGCGTTTGTCGCTAAGTGCGCAGCCGGGAAGGCTTTGCTGGCGTGCGTCGAACTCCTTGCTGTTGAATCATTTGCGACAATCTCGTTTTTCTATGGGGGTGTCGCGGCGTCGCGACGAGACAGTGCGGACGACAGATTCGCTGTCGTCGCCTCGTACCACGGCCTCGCGGCCGCCCGCCCTGTTCACCGCGTCAAGCACTTGATCCTTGGTCACCGTTTGCTGCGACTCGTCGCTGAGAAATTGTGCCGCTTTGCGATACGAGCCACATTGCTTGTAGGCCGATACCAGCCAGTCGTCCCTCAGATTCGTCTTGCCCTCTGCTTTGATTTGCTGCCGCACCAGCAACTTCAACTGATCGAGCGTGAGGGGCGAGCAGGCGTCTCTTGCCTCATCGCCTGCTCGAACTAGGCCGACGACCTGGGCCACGTCGATGTTTACTGCGCTGCCGACGAGCGTAGCCACTTCGCACAAACGTATCAGCGGAGGAACCCGCCCCTGCCAAAAATCCTCATCGGGCACCTCGGATGCAATGAAGACGACTGGACGATGTGCACCGCTAATCGCCCGTCGGTACTGTGCGGCGTCATTTCGACGCAGGCCGCGGGCAAAAAGTATATCGCGTAGCACGCCTTGATACGTCCACCGCCCACAGCGCCAAACGCGGTCCGAATCCAGACTCGCAATCTTCCCGCCGAGCGCCAATGACTTGGCCACGGCACTGACCAATCCTTCGATGTGTGCCGCCCACTGTTCCAGGTCTCGGTCCTTCACTTCTGCCCGCAGGTTCTCCGGGCATGAAATGAAGAATCGAGTGGAACCATCCGTCTGCTTCCGTGCGATCGGCTTGGCGATGTGAGTCTGCCCACACTCGGGGCAGCGGATGCGGGCAGCAGCGTCCCGGGGAATAAGCAAACCAGCCGCCACCAACTGTTTGCGAACGCCCGCGGGCCAGCGCACGACAGCGGCCCTGGTGAACAACGGCTGTACCGCCTCTACGGCTGGCCAGAGAAACTGCAGCGCATCAACCATCAATGATCCCCCAACGACGAAGGCAGCGGTCACCAACGACTTGCAATTCCTCGTCGTCTTCGGACTTGAGACTGCATGACCGCGGAGAAAGGCGAATCGAGAGCGATTTCCCTCGCTTGTTTCCGTCGCCCATGAATTGCAGACGAATCACGATATGGTCGACGCCGACCTGTTCGCGGCTAAGATCGCGGCTGCGAAGCAGGTCATCGATCACGGATAGGGCATCGGCCCACGACAACCCTTTCTCGAACCTGGGTTGCAGATCCTTGAGTCCCCTCGCCTCCACCAGAGGCACAAGCAGGATCTGCGGAACCGTGACAGAGTCGATGCGGTCAGCCAACTCGAGTCCAAACGAAAAGGTAGGTTGCAGCAGGTGATCGAGGAGATATTCCGGTTTATCCGGGTCTGCGTCATCGACCTCCTTCTTACAGATCTCCCGATAGAAGATCTTCCGCAGTTCCTGCTGGGCGGAGTTTCCGCCGGCGGCGATCATCTCCAACGCGCCGGTCGACGGTTCGAAGACAAAGACATTGGTAAAAGCTGTCGGCACGTCCAGCGTCGCCAACTCACCATCGTCATTGAAGACCATGAAGTTGTCCGGCCAGTCCGGAAGATATGCGAAGAAATACTCGTCCCCATTCAGACGCGTGTAGGGATGCACTTCGCAGTGCTCGCCCCGGAATTCATTCTGGTCGTAGTGGGCCTTCAACGCCGCCTTGAGAGCTTCAACTCGGTCGGGCGTCTTCGCAAAGCCGTCACAGGGAACTTGGCTCCACCGGTTAAAGTACCGGCTCACTTTGAGTGCATCGGCGCGAGCGAAAACCGCGGCCTCTTTGAAGGCGTCCCGAGCGTTGAGGTAGACCCACAACACCTTGTCATGACGATTCTTGAGCGCCCCCCATGTTGAGACCAGCTTGGGGTATCGCTGTGACAATTCTTCTCGGATCACCTTGAGCCCGCGGTTGTCCGCCAGCTTGGCAATGCTCTGAAGCAAGACCTGAATCTGACGCCGTTGGCACGGCGACAGTGCCCGAATCGCTTCCTCCACGGGCTTAACATCAGTTTTCTTGAGGGCCGCCCAATTGACAGCCAGCAACTCATTTCGCTCCGCGAACAGCTGCTGCAACAGTCCGTTGTCGTGACGCTTAAGTTGCGCCGTGAGGTCAAACGCCATTGTCACACTCCGTCGATTTCGGCGCTCCGTCACAGCGCCATCAAAGGATAAAACACTCCAGGCGTCGCTTGCGCTGTTCCCAATCAGGCATGCAGCGGGCGAGGAGTCGGTAAAACTCCGGGCTGTGATCATGCAGCCGCAGATGGCAAAGCTCGTGCATGATCACGTATTCGATACAGTACGGCGGGGTCTTCACGAGTTCCGTGTTCAGCAGGATGCGGCCGCCCTTGGTGCAGCTGCCCCACCGCTTGACCATTTTGCGGATCGTGAGTTCCGGCCTTTCAACATTCAGCGAACGCGCCGAGCGCAAGCACTCGTCCAGCCGCCGAGCAAAGATCGGCTCTGCGTGGTCGCGATACCATTGGTCCAACAGTAGTTCAATCCGAGCGGCGTCCGCCCGATCCGGTAGGTGAACCCACAGGAACCGCCCCTTCAGCTTCACGCTTGTCTTCGCGTCCTCGACCAGCTTCAGCCGATATTGCCTCCCCAAGTAGAAATGCGTTTCGCCTGCAACGAATCTTCGCGGCGGCGTCAGCGGGTGAAACTGATCGAAGTACGCACGCTGCTTGACGATCCAGCCCGCCCGCTTCTGCACCCGGTCCACCACTTCCTGCACCGAACGACCATTGGGTGCAACGACCGTCACCGTCCGGTCAGGGTGAACATTGATCGCCAATCGCTCTCGGTCGCGGAATTCGAGCGCGAACGCGATGCGCTGGCTGCCGAACGTAACTTCGTGGAGCTTCCCGTTCGTCGTCATGACGCATACCTCGCCCGCGCGATTTCCAAACACTGCTCCATGATGCTGTCCATGTCCTCGAACGTCAGATCAAAGCCGTGCTCTTCCTTGAGATCGAAGAGGTAGTCTTCGATGTCCGTCTTCATCTGGTTCTGCACATCAGGATTCGTGGTCCAATTGACGATTCGCCGGCGAAGAATGAGCTCATCGATACTTACCCCGGCTTCCGCACCAATCGTCTGCGGGTCGAAGCCGTCGCCGGCGTAGCGCGAGAACACCTCCCTTGCCACTCCGTAGAACGCCTGCGCGACGGGGCGGCCACGCAGCGGTTCCGGCAATTCGTCGCCCGTGCGGGTGCGAACAGAAGTACTGATCTCGGTTACCTTGCGCAGATACTCGGCGTCCGACAGCCGTTGCTCACGAAACGCCCGGATCGCGTCTTCCAGCATCTCGGAGAAACGCCGGTAGAACGCCGGATCCTCCTGCATCTTCTCCTCGATAGTTCGCTTCGTGCGAAACGCAATCGTGTCGGCCTTAGAGGCATCACCGCCGAGTTTGTCCACTTCCTTCGCAAACGCATCAGCGTCGAAGATGTTCACCAAGCCGGTGATCTGTTCGACCTCGCCGGTGCCCACGTAGGTATCCACGAGCTTCTGAATCTTCGGCTCATATTCCCTGAAGTCGATGGCCTCGGCATAGCGGAGCCGTACCGCACTCCGCAGCTTCATGAAGAACTTCAAGTCCGCCTTGTACTTCTCAATCTTGTTGGGCGGTGTGGATTCGAGGAAGGTCGCCGACGACAGCGCGATCCCCAGGCAGCGTGCGTAAGTGGAAAGCCGCTCGTAAAACTGCGAGCGAATCTCCTCGTCGGCGAGCAGCCGCTCGTAGGCCTCCTCATCCTTCTTGTTCCGCAGCGTTTTGAACAGATCCCACAGCTGCGAATGCTTTTCAGGAAGCTTCTTGATTTCTTCGGTGACGTCCGTGAGCGTGCCGGCCAAATCCTCCTTGGCGAATTCCGGCAAGCTGCTGTAGAGGTCCAGGGCGCTGTCCAATTCCGCCAGCACGCCGCGGTAATCGATGATGTAGCCGAACTCCTTTCCCTCGTAGAGCCGGTTCACCCGCGCGATGGCCTGCAACAGCGTATGGTCCTTCAGCTTCCGCGTGAGGTACATCACCGTGTTCCGGGGCGCATCGAAACCGGTGAGCAGCTTGTCCACGACGATGATGATTTCCGGCTCGTCGGCGTGCTTGAATGCGTTGATGATCTGCTTGTTGTACTGGTCCTCGTTGCCGAATCGGGTCATCATCTTCTTCCAGAAGGCTTGAATGCCGTCCGGATTCGTTTCTTCGATATCCTCGTTTCCTTCGCGCGTGTCCGGCCCCGAGATCAGCACCTCGGAAGTGACCATGCCGAACTCGTCCAGGAATTTCTTGTATAGCAGCGCAGTCGATTTGTCCTGCGTGACGAGCTGCGCCTTGTACGGCGTCCCCTGCCAGTTGTCGCGGTAGTGGACGCTGATGTCCCATGCAACGCGCATCACCTTCTGCTGCGCCTTGTTCAGCTGGTCGGTCGTGGTGAACTTCTTTTTCAGATCGGCCCGCTGCTCTTTGGTGAGCCGATCCGTCAGGCGGTCGAACCAATCATCGATGGATTCGCGTTCGACCTTCTGCTCGACATGTCGCCCCTCGTACAACAGTGGAACGACGGCCTTGTCCTCAACTGCCTGGCGGATCGTGTAGGCCGGCTCGATGAGACCGCCGAATTTGTCGATGGTATGCTTTTCCTTCTTCATCACCGGCGTGCCGGTGAAGGCGATGAAGCAGGCGTTGGGCAGCACCTTGCGCATCTTGGCGTGCATTTCGCCGTACTGCCCGCGGTGGCCTTCGTCGACCAGGGCAAAGATGTTCGGGTTCTCGTTCCGCACCGCGTGCTTGCCCACCGCCGCTTCGAACTTGTCGATCACCGTGGTGATGATCCGCGACTTGTGGCTGGCGATCAGTTCCGCCAGGTGCTTGCCGGTGCGGGCCTGAACGGGTTCGGTGCCGCAGTGGCGGAACGTCTTGTAAATCTGGTCGTCGAGGTCGACGCGATCGGTCACCAGCACCACCTTGTAGTCGTCGATGTCCGGCGCGGTGGCGATGGCGTTGGCCAGCATGACCATCGTGAGCGACTTCCCGCTTCCCTGGGTGTGCCAGACAACACCACCTTGGCGCTGGCCCTGGTCCCCGATGCGCCGTATCCGATCCATGATGCTGCGCACGGTGAAGTACTGCTGGTAACGGGCGACCTTCTTCTCGCCTGAATCGAACAACGTGAATCGCTGCATCAGTTCGAGCAAACGCTCGGGCCGGCACAGGCAATACAGGGCCCGGTCCTGCTCGGTGACTTCGCGGCCGTCGCGTTCGAGGGCGTCGAAATATCGCCGCACGTAATGAAAACGCCCGCCGAACAGTTTGTCCTTGGCCGCATTGGCGAGCGGAGTGTTGATCAGCCGGGCAACATCGCCATCGACGTTAGTCCGTTCCTTCCAGACTGCCCAAAACTTCGCGGGCGTGGCCGTGGTGGCGTACTTTGCCTCGTTCTTCGAGATCGCCACGAGCAACTGGGAATAGAGGAACAGTTTCGGGATGTACTCATCTCGCTGGTTGCGGAGTTGCTGGGAAACCGCCTCGTCGAGAGCGTCTTTGATGTCGGGTCGCTTGCACTCGATCACGCACAGCGGGATGCCGTTTACGAACAGCACCAGGTCGGGCCGGCAGGTCTCGTGGCTGCCGGTGCGCTCGACGACGAACTCCTCGGTGACGTGGAAGATGTTGTTCGTCAGCCAGGTGTCGGGGTTCCAGTCGATGTACTGGAGCGGAAAGCTCTTGAGATCGCCGCGGATCGACTGCTGCAGGCTTTTGCCCCACAGCAGCAGTTCATAAATCTTCTCGTTCGTCCGCACCAAGCCGTCCATCAACACGTCGCGCACCGCCCCGAGTGCGGACTGAAGATTAGCCTCGCTGAACTCGTGTTCTTCCCCCTTGAAGCGAATTTTGTTGAACTTTCGCAGTTGCGGCACGAGGACGCCGTCGAGAATCACAGTCGAAAGCTTGCCGCCGCGGAGCGCGTCGGCCTCGGTCGGCGTCAGATACTCCCAACCGAGCTGCTGCAGCAGTTGCAGCGCCGGCACCTGGGAGATGTCGTCTTCGGCAAAGCTAGGTAGATCAAGAACTTCGCGTGTTGCCATGTGATCCTCTCTAAGTCATTCGGTTAGAGAGATGACTGGGAAGCCAACCGACAACAACTTGCTGCGTGTTATCGTCCCAGAAGAAGTAAATCCCAAGGCAGTAACGCTCGTCTTTCGTCGAACCCTTACGAAGGTGCCACTCCAGCAGTTGCTTATTGCTGGACGGCGTGGGAAAGCGAACGAAGTATTCGTCCCCCTGCTCGCCTGCCCGCGTTTTAGTGATTGACCGCGAGAAGCTGAGCCCCAACTCCTCGCATTTTGCTGTGAATTTGTTGTTGGCCCCGTCTCGCCCCAAGCACTGGTCACGATACTCGTTCGCCAACAGCAACAACCCCTTGTAGACCAACTGCACGTCCTCGTAGATCGCGTCCTTGATTCCGCGCAGCGCCCGAGGATGAAGCACCAACCGGCCAAGCAGATTGCGGTTTACCCAGTCCTCCATGTCGTCGTAACCTTCGGGAACTGCGATTTCCGTTTCGCTCTGGCCGCCAGTGCGCTCGCTCAGCGCCCGACGCAACGAGTCGATTTGGTAGCGGAGTTGCCGATTCTCCTCTTTCAGGGCGTCGCGCTCCTGGCCAACGCGGATGGCGTCGTCGCTAAATTCCTCCGCCTCTTTTTCGATCTCAGCGATGCGCTCGCGCAGCGCGGCAATCTCTTCTTCGTACAGCGGCTTCCATTCCCCCTCGTCCGCTGCCTTGCGCCGGGCGACTTCGGCATTCTTAATGCGAGCATCCGGAACGAAGAGTACGCCGCCCCAGTCGACTCGGCCAAACGCAAGATGCTGAAACAACCGCTCGACGAGGAAGTCCGTAAACGGCGCTTCGCCGACACGGTCGTCGCCGGGCTGTTTCCAGAAAATGATCTTCTCCGCGTAGGTGGACGGATGCGACGAAGGCAGATCGTTGGCGAAATCGGCTCCTGGCATATAGGTACGCACCGCGCCGAGAAACACCGACCACGGCTTGCCCACCATCTCCGTCCACTTAAAGCCGAGTTCCCAAGGGAGTTGCACCACGTGCGCCAGGCCACAGCAGCGCCGGGCCAACTCGCGGGGATTGAGAATGAAGTCCGAGACATGAACCCCGATGCGGCTCTTGTCAGGCTGCGTGAGCACAACGACCGGCAACCGACGCTTGGGATTCTCGATCAACGCCTTGAGCCCTGCCAGTTCCTGCTCCCCGCCGAGCAACCAGGGATCGCGACAGAGAGGGCGCTGGTCATGCAGTCCGTTGCGTTCGGCCAGATCGATAACAACCCGCGGGCGCGTCATCGCCACTTCCGCGTCCCCCCCGTAGGGCAGCGACGCGCAAAACGTGCGCACGCCGACGGCGATGCCTTCGTCGCTCTTAACGAACGCCACGTCCGTCGTCCAGGTGCGCCCCGGCACCGCGGGCCGGTCCCCCATCGGCATGTCAGGATGCTCAAGGCGGAACGACCAACTCCCGAGCTCGGGAATGGCAATGGACTCCACCTTTTGCCCCGGCCATTCGACGCGAAACGAATCGCCATCCCATGCCGCTTGCGGTAGCGGAGAGGGCAGTCGATCCTTCACCCAAAAGGCCACGCTCTTGGCAGCTTCTTTCATCTTTTGATCGACGTTCTCCGGCGTCGCGGGGATCGTGGCGGCAAGCTGGTAGGTAGTGCGAATCCACGGACGCCCAGGATTGATGATGGGGGCATGGGCGGGTCGCGAACGGCCAATCGAATCGGTGCTCATGATTACCTCACTTTGACGCGAACCTGGCCTGTCAGCAGCTTCTGCATCAGGCCTTTCTTCTGTTGCTTGAGGGCATCCTGCTGCTTGCGTAAGAGCGCAATCTCCTTATCGAGCGACGCGAGCGCGTCATCGATCCGCTTTTGCTCCGCAAGGTTTGGCAGCGACAGCGGGATCGTGGCGAATTGTCGCCAGCGAAGGCTGCCGCGACGATTGACGGAGGCGCTCGTGAACGACGCGAAGATTTGGCGATAGGTCTCCGTCTTAAAGAGCCTGTACAAGAACTCCGGCAGCACCTCATCGTTCGTGCGAAAGACGGTGTACATCGGGCTGACAAGGCCGGCATCCGATTCGGTCAGCAGACCGATCGAGCCTTCCTCAATGTGATTGGTGGCGTATGCAAAGTCCTGCCGGCGAACAATCTTGTAATTCGACGTATCGTCGCTGAAGACCTGTTTGCCGAAGTACTTGAGCGAATCAACAAGTCCGTCGTGTTTGGTGCATGAAAGAACCGGAACCGCGGCACCGTGGCCGTTGCGTTCCGACACTTCGTGCGCAATATCACCTACCCGCAGTTGCTTCCACTCATCCTTGAACTGTGGGAACCGCCGTCGGCCGGTCAGCAGTTGCTGCATTAGCCCTTGCTTGAAGCGAAGCCTAGCCACGATCAGGCCGCTCAATTGCCGAATACCACGATCCCAAGTGGCTAGCCGCGTGGCAATGGCGACCTGTTCGTCATGTGAAGGTAGTTGCACCTCAAGTGCATAGATAGGCTTCTGAGAAATCAGCGGCTGCCCACCTTTATTTCTCAGTCGCGATAGATTGAGATGGTCAAGAAGGTAGCCAAAATATTCGACCGAGTGGTTGCCGTTCCACTTCTTCACGAACAAGGCGTTATCTGTGATCCATGCAGGAGGCGAGACAAGGTGAACGCTCCCGCAGTATTCACCCACGCGACCGATCACAAGCGTTGTACGGTCAATAAATGAAGCAGCGGTGAAGCCAGAAATGCCATTTCCACCGTAAACAGGGATCGTCCTTGAGCCATCAGGGAGCGCTTGAGTGTCCGCTGGCTTTGTCTCGCCACTTCCCAAGACGAGAACCTCGCCAAGACGAGTGGTGTTCCAATTCGAGGTAGTCATTCCATCACCCCCAATTCTGCCAAGTACCGCTTCATCTCTTTCCGCGTCTTCGATAGCTCAGATTCCAAGCCGTCGATTTCCGTCTGCAATGCAGCGATGTCAATCTCATCCTCGGCCTCGGACGTATCGACATAGCGCGGAATATTCAGGTTGAATTCGTTTTCCTCGATTTCCTTTCGCTTGGCGCGGTAGGCGTACTTCGGCACGCTCTTGAACTTCTGAAACGTCGCTACAATCTTCTCGATGTCCTGCGCCCGCAGGCGATTCTGCTTCTTGTCGTCGGCGAACTCTCGGCTAGCGTCGATGAAGAGCACATCGGTCGTCTTGCGAGCCTTGTGAAAGATCAAGATCGCGGCCGGAATGCCGGTGCCGAAAAACAGGTTCGGCGGCAGGCCAATCACCGCTTCCAGCAAATTCTCTTCGATCAGCTTCTGCCGGATCGCTCCTTCCTGACCGCCGCGGAACAGCACGCCATGCGGCACAATCACGCCGATCTTCCCGTCGTCGGCCAGCGCGATCTCGATCATGTGCGAGATGAAGGCGTAGTCCCCTTTGCTCTTGGGCGGGATGCCGCGCCAGAAGCGGTTGAACTTGTCGGTCGCCGCCAACTCCTGCCCCCACTTGTCGAGAGAGAAGGGGGGATTGGCGACCACCACGTCGAACTTCATGAGCTTGTCGTCTTCGACCAGCTTGGGGTTGGTGAGCGTGTCGCACCATTCGATGCGGGCGGCATCCATCTCGTGCAGGAACATGTTCATCCGGCAAAGCGCCCAAGTGCTTCCGTTCGATTCCTGGCCGAACAGGGAGAAGTTGTCGCTGCCGACCTCCTTGGCGACCTTGATGAGCAGCGAGCCCGACCCGCAGGCCGGATCGCAGATGCGGTCGCCGGACTTAGGCGCGATCAGCTTGGCCAGCAGCGTCGAGACCTCCGGCGGCGTGTAGAACTCGCCCGCCTTCTTTCCCGCGCCGGCCGCGAACGCGCCGATGAGGTACTCGTACACGTCGCCGATGATGTCCCGGTTGCCCAGCTTCGAAGGCCGCAGGTCGAGCTTGGGGTTGTTGAAATCCTCCAGCAGGTTCTTCAGCCGGCGGTTGCGTTCGCGGGTTTGGCCGAGCGCCGCCTCGGAGTTGAAGTCGATGTTGCGAAAGACGTTCTCTAGCTTGTCCTTCTTGGCGTCTTCGATCTTCTCCAAGGCGATGTTGATCAGCTCGCCGATGTTGGCGGCGTCACGATGGGCATAGAGGTAATCAAAGTCGCATTCCTTGGGCACGACGAACCGTTCGCGCTCCAGGGCGCGGCGGACGCGCTCTTTGTCCCCCTTGTACTTCTGCTCGTACCCTTCGCGCTTATCTTTCCAGTAGTCGCTGAGGTATTTGATGAACAGCATCGTGAGGATGTAGTTCTTGTATTCGGTCGGGTCGACCGCGCCGCGGAACGTGTCGCACGCCCGCCACACGATGCCGAAGATTTCCTGCCTGGGGTCCACTGTCGCCATGAATGATCCTTTCGTTTCACGAGGGCCGGCGAGCGGCCGTCATGCTGAGTGCTTGAACTAGTTGTGATCGCTTTTCCTGAAGGACCGCGATTAGCTGTGATTCCTTCACCCGCAGTTCGTCGAGGGCGACGATCGCCTCCTGCGTGGCCAGCGGCGGGACTTCGACTTCGAGGTCTTCAATGTCCTTGCGGGCGACCAAGGGCTGGTGCGTCCCCTTCATGAACGTCCGCAGCGCCGCCTGAAACGGCGGCTGGTTGATGTACCACGCCAGGTAGCGCGGCAGCACCGATTCGGCGGTCGGGCGAAGGATGAAGAAGTAGCCGGTGGCCACGGTATTGCGGAGTGGCGCGGTGATCGCCGTGGCGAACAGCCGATGGCCGCGCGCCAGAAACAGCACGTCGCCCTGGCGGGCCTCGTACTTTTCAGGGTCGGCATCGATCCTCACCGGCGTCAGATCTTCGGCATGGAGCCGCCGATCGTCGTCGATGTCCTTGATCTGAATCACTCGCACTACACCGGGGGGCAGCACCGCCTCTTCCTTTCCGCCACGCAGTTCAACGGGCTTCACCTTCCCGCGAAACTGGTAGCCGTTTCGTATTTCTGAAATTCCGGCCAATCGTGCCTTCACGCCATCTTCCGATCTATGAGAAAACCGGCGGGCCGCCGCCGTAACGGCAGCCCGCCGCTGATGGGTCAACTACTACTCGCGCGTCGTACTGGTGATGCGGTACGCATACACGAACCGGGTCAGCACGCCGCCGCCTCCACCGCCGCCCCGGAAACCGAGCGAGAGGAGATATTTCTCCACCGCACGGGCAGCCAGGTCGGTGCCAAGGTCACGGTAAATCCAGGCCCCGTTGTGCTCGTCAACGCGGTGGCGGTTGAAGAGGCAGTCGCGGGGATCGGAAGCGATGCCGCAGTACCAGCCGGCGAAGCCGCCGCCGCACTGCTGAACGTAGGCCAGGATCTCCGTTTGGGCCTGGCCGGTAAGAAGCACACTCATAAAAATCCTCGTACACGAACCAACTGGGTCGAAAGGCCGCCGGCACCGATGCCGACGCCCGGCGAATCGCAGCCGCCGATGAACCTCCTCTCGTGGCGGCGGAACCTTGACCCGCGTATCCGAGGCGACGATACTTAGGGATGTGATTAGCGCCGTCGCTCAGGCGGATCAAGTTTGGGCACGGCCAGGGGTTGGTGTTTGCAGCACTGGCCCCTTTTTGCGGCCTGAGAGCGCCTCCCAGAACAACCGCTGTATTGCCGATGCTCGAATTAGAGCGTCCCATAACCCTGGGGTCAATGGGATTTTTTTGAGTACGGCCAATGCAGACGGTTTTCTGGCGCGTGCCGCGCGACACAAGTTGAGTGCTAGCAATGCATTAGCGTCGCGTACCGCGAGCGCAAAATTTTTCGGAAAAGTCGGCGCAATCAGCGTTTCCGCCGATTCGATGTCGGTTCGAGCACCGCTTTCCACATCTCCCGCTGCTTTGTCCAGTTGATTTGGGCGGTAAGCGGCCGCAGCATCTTTTCGTGGATGGGATCGTTCCCCTTTAGAACGGGGGGCAGGAAGAGAATCTGCTCCTGGATGTCGGCGGCTAGGTGCAGCAGGTTCATGATCTGGGTCATCCGCGGCTGGGTGACCTGGGCCAGTCGGGCCAACTCGCTCTGGTCGGAGACGACGCCGGACCGCAACAGCCCGTCGAAGCGGATGGCCAGCGCCATCAGCTTCGAGATGCGGGGAATCCGCCCAACGGGCGCGGCGGGGCGGGCGACGGGGGCGGTGGCGATCTGCTTGCGGCCGGCGTTACCGCGAACGATCTCGACCTTCTGCTTCACCTTGATCATGCGGCTTCCTCCAGTTGGCGTTCCGCTAGCGCCTTGATGCCGGCGAGGTGATAGGTCACTTCGACCGTGCTTTCTTCGGCGTCGAATTCGACCCGCGAGATGAGGAGCGCCAGCAGCCGGGCCTGCTCGCGGGGGCTGAGGGCTTCCCAAACGCCGTCGAAGTCGGCGAACGCGGCGTCGATGTCTTCCGGCGCGAGTCGCGCCTGGTCGCGATCGGCAATCTCGTTTTGCAGTTCGGCCAAGCGACTTTCACCGCGGGCTACGTGTTCGTGGAGGTCGGCGATCCGCGCGGTCGTCGCCCCCGAGGCGGTCCCGGCGACGGCCAGCTTGCAGATCTCCGCGTGCTGCCACGCGACTTCTTTTTCCAGCCGGCGACGCTCGGCCTGGAGTTCCGCCACTTCCGCTTCCAGATGGGCGGTCGCCTGCCGCAACACCTCCTCGCGGAGCGCGGCGTCGTCCGCAATGCCGCGAACCTGGTCGACCACCACCCGCTCGATCTCGGCGGCGGGGAGCGACCCCGTCGGGCACGATTTCCGCCCGCTCTTGATGGCCTGGGTGCAGGTGTAATAGCGATAGCGCTTGCCGCCGCGGCCCGTGAACGAGTGAACCATCGTGCGGTTGCAGCTGGGGCAGAACATCAGGCCCTTCAGCAGGGCACCGTAACGGTTGCGGACCTCGATGCCGCCCGTGCGGCCGTTGCGGCGCAGCGTCGCCCCCACCTTGTCGAACAAGTCGGGCGAGATGATCGCTTCGTGCTCCCCCTGGTACAGATTCGACTTGTGCTTCACCTTGCCGACGTACAGCGGATTGGTCAGCAGCGCGTAGAGGCTCCCCTTGTCGAATGCCCGGCCGCCTTTGCTGCCTCCCTTCTTTGTCGTCCAATGCTTGTTGGTCCAGCCGCGATTGGCCAGTTCGTCGATGACGGGCATCAGCGAGCCGAGGGAAAGGTACAGTTCGAAGATTTCGCGGACGCGGCGTGCCTCGTAGGAATTGACCACCAGCTTGGGGCTGCCGCCCGAGCGATCCACGTCGTAGCCCAGGATCGGAAAACCGCCGGACCACTTTCCCTTGCGGCGCTGGGCGGCGATTTTGTCGCGGATGCGTTCGCCGATGATCTCCCGCTCGAACTGGGCGAACGACAGCAGCACGTTAAGCACCAACCGCCCCATCGGCGTCGACGTGTTGAACTGCTGGGTCACCGAGACGAAGGCCACGTTTTGCTGGTCGAAGACCTCCATGATCTTGGCGAAGTCGAGCAGCGACCGACTGAGGCGATCCACCTTGTAGACCACGATGCAGTCGACTGTGCCCGCCGCCACGTCGGCCAGCAGGCGCTTGAGCGCAGGCCGCTCCAGGTTTCCGCCAGAGAATCCGCCGTCGTCATAGCGTTCGGCGAGGCACTCCCAGCCTTCGTTCTTCTGGCTGGCGATGTACGCCTCGCCCGATTCTCGCTGCGCGTCGAGCGTGTTGAACTCCTGTTCGAGCCCCTCCTCGGTCGACTTTCGCGTGTAGATGGCGCACCGCACCGCAGGGCCGGCGGGCGTTTTCGGCTTCTTGGCTCGGCTCATCGGTCGCCCTCCAACTTGAAGAACCGGAAGCCGTTGCAATGCGTGCCGGTGATGGCCTTGGCGACGGCGGAAAGCGATCTGTAATGCTCGCCTTCGTATTCAAACCCGTCCGCCAGCACCAACACTCGCACCTGGCGGCCTTTGTACTTGCGGACCAACGCTGTCCCCGGGCGCGGCAGGCGGGCGTCGGCCGCGACGGCGGCGTCGGTGCGAATCGTGATGGGATGCGGCCGTGGCTCCGATTTGGGCGGCATCACCCGCACCTCGGCGTCGTTGGCCAATTCCTCGGCGCGGCGGCGCGCCCGTTCGCTGAGGTCGCCTTCGACCATCGCCTGCAGCCGCCACGCGATCTTGCGGATCAAATACGTCCTATGCCGGCTGCGAACCGGCTCGCCGAACAGTTCGGCGTAGCGCTCGCAGAGCTGTCCCGTGGACATCCCTTCGAGCGCTGCGACCTCACGGTCAATGTCGAGTTTCATCGTTTCCTCCAGGGTTCTCGGCATCGTTAACCACCGATACAACGAGACACACTGAGCCTCGTTTTGCCGGGAACCTCAAGGCCGCGCGGCGAGGATTCGGAGGAAACTTGTTCGGGCGAAGACGCCGCGTCGCGGAGGCGGCGCTGGCAGCGGAGGACGCCTTTTGCGAGAATGGCGGCGATCTGTTGGAATCGCTGCTCGGGCGTCAGTTCATCGAGTGGCGTTTTGGGCATCGCGACAGGCTCCGGGTGATTTTGGCCTGTCGGGTTATGTATGCTGATGTCGCGCTCGATGTCCGCGTCCATCTTCATCGAAAGAGGAACGGCCCTGGGAGCCGAAGTGAAGCCAGATAACCGAGACGACTCGGAGACCGCGAGCGCCGTCGGGGGCGTTTTCAAGAGTAGCCGAAGGTTATCCGCAGCGCGACAATTCGTATTTTGGGGCCACCGCAAATGTCTCGCTCGAAGACTGTTCGGCCCGCTCAACTCATAACCCCAGGGTCGCTAAAAATAGCGGCTGCTGGGGTTTTTTTATTTCACTATTCAACCTTCTTCTGCTCTCTTTTAAGGCAGGCTGCGGATGGCGGACAGCCATTCTCGTTTTCCTTATGGCAAAAAGTAGGCGCCCGTAAGGGCATTGCGGCGTTGGGCGGCGACACATTCGCGCTCTCAGCCGCCTGTCCTCCACTTCCAACCGGTGGGTTTCTCGTCCATAGGTGCTTTCCCAAATGGCGAAGCGAAAGAAGCCCTCAAGTGGCAATCAGGCCTCTCCAACGGTGCGGGAGAATTTCCGTCGCGAGATTGAGCGAATCCTTGGTGCGGTTCCGGCTGAGCAGTGGGCCGATCCGGAGGTGCGAGGCGTGCTCTACGAGTTCGTGCCGTGGCAGCGCATATCGGCTGTCACCTTGCAAACCGAGGACGACGATCCACGCGACATCGGGTCGTGGAAGTATTATTTCTCAGCGCAGTCAGACGGGCATTGGTCCAGGAGCACTTCGACGCGTGGCACAAGGAGGAGACGAACCGATGGCTCGTGTACCACAGGCTGCTGATCGATGCCGCCGAGGCGCGGTTGAGCATTGACTTCGGCAGGTACATCAACCCGCAGATACGGGACCTGCGTGCTTGACCGCGGTTGACGACGGGTTTTGCCTCGACAAGACCTCCTTCCTCCAAGTGTACGATCCAGATGAATCGTTCCGGTTCAACTACTGCGAGTATGTGGCGGCGCGGCGACTCGAGCCGTAGTCACCGCTGACCTCGGCAAGAAACCGCAATCATTCGACGGAGATTGTCATGCGCGAGAATAAGGTCGCGGAGCTTGTAAAAATCTTGCCTCCTCCCAGCAAGCCGTTAGACACAAATGCATCCCTGTTACAGCGCCTGATGAACTGCACGCGAATCCAGTTCCCTGCCGATTTCCTTGAGTTCGGCAAGGTTTACGGCAGCGGGACAATCAAGTCAGCATACAGCTGGGAGGTCTTGAGCCCTTTCCGGCCGTCCTACCCTCTTTACATCCTTAACTTTGCACGAAATCAAGAGCTTTATCGAGACTCGATGGAGATTGGGAACAAGCCATTTCGCATTTTTCCCCAGGTCGGCGGCCTGCTTCCCTTCGCGCAGAGCAATGACGGCGACTATGTGTGCTGGGAAACGATCGGTGAACCTGACGATTGGGGCGTCGTGGATTTCTACAGTTTCGATGATGGACAGTACCAGCGCTTGGACAGGGGCTTCTCGGAGTACTTTTACAAAGTCCTCACACGGGAAATTGTCTTGAATCGACACAAGGATGGCGACAGCTGGGACCCTCAGACGGACCTCAAGTTCTCGCCCGTCGTCTACGCCGACCAAGACATCCTCTGACCCTTTCGCCTTCCCATCTGTTTATCTGAAGCCGGGTTCGGCGCGGCTTCTGGAAGCCGATGTCCCGGTCCGTGACTCGCTGATCGTCCAACCTCTTGGGTAATCCGATTGCGGATCATGACTGCAGGCATTCTGGTGGGGCGGTCTTGACAACTGATTGTTTGGTGATCGTCAAACCGCTAAAATGTGACCACTCTTCAACTTCGATCTGCTGGGAGAGACCTACGCATGATCGCTCAAGCTGATTTTGTGGAAG
>Ga0182737_1001416_pt1 | contig 23621 bp, 22 predicted proteins | sample eDN5th30CBELigOP_FD_128878 | JGI IMG/M metagenome (GOLD analysis project Ga0182737, IMG submission 128878) | Enriched Organic Plus compost microbial communities from Emeryville, California, USA - eDNA 5th pass 30_C BE-Lig OP (version 2) (version 2) ...
GGGCAAGTTCAAGGCCGCCGAGGCGCGCTACGCGTCGGTCGACCAGGTCGACGTGGAGCTGTTGCGGCGCTGGCTGGCCGAGGCGCGCGACATCCAGTGGGACTACCGGAACCTGGTCCGGCGCAAGGGCAGGCTGGAGCGGCTCAGGTAGGACGGCCGGCGCCGCCCGGGTGCCACGCTTGCGAGGGGCCGGTGCGCGCGTTCTAATGCGGCCTTGCAGGGGATGCAGCCGCGGTGGATAGCCGGTGCCCACGACCGCACCGGGAGCCACGGCACGGCGATGGGCAAGGGGCGCGCCCATGGGCACGGCCCGGCCCGGGAATGGACACCTTGGGAGGTTGGCCATGACGTCTCTCAGCGCCATCGCACTGACCGGATTCATCGCGTGGACCCTGCTGCTCCTGGTACTGATGGAAGCGCTCAGGACGCACCTGGTGCTGGCAGGGAAGGTGGCCGCCAACGGCTTCACGCCCGACAACGCGCGGCTGTCGCCCTTCATGCAGCGGCTGGCCCGCGCCCACGCGAACTGCTGCGAGAACCTGCCGATCCTGGGCGGACTGCTGCTGGTGGCAATCGCCACCGGGCAGGCGGCGGTGACCGACCCGCTGGCCTGTCTGCTGCTGGGGGCGCGCGTGGTGCAGTCGCTGGTCCACGTCGCATCCGGCTCGGCCCTGGCCTGCAGCATCCGCTTCGCCGCGTTCGCGGTGCAGGTCGGCATCGGGGTGTACTGGGCTTTCAGGTTGCTGGCGGTGGCGCTGGCCTAGGCGGCCGGGCGCCACCGTGGATGTTGTCCTGGAGGTGAGGCATGGGTATCCGGATCGTGGTGACACTGGCTTGCGTACTGGTGGGCGTGCTTTGCCTGCCGTTGCTGCTGCAGAAGGTCCCGCCGAACCTGCTGTACGGGTTCCGCACCGCGCGCACGCTGTCGAACCCGGACATCTGGTATCCGGCCAACGCGTTCTCGGCCAGGGCGATGCTGCTGGCGATGGTGCTCGTGGTGGCCGGCATCTGGGCGTTGCCTGCCAGTGTCCCGGAGTGGGCGCCCTTGGCCCTGCTGCTGGCGGGGATTGCGGCGGTGCTGGTAGCCAGCTTCCTGCACCTGCGCCGCTATGGGCGTTCCGCCGGGCAGGGCGGGGAACACGTGATCCTTCTCCATCGGCGGCATGACAGCCATGAAACGGAATGACGACTGGCTGTGGGCGATCCTCCGGGTGACGTTGGCGATCCTGGTCGCCGCGCATGGCTGGGCGCGGCTGTTGCATGACGCGGTGGCACCGTTCGGCGCCTGGCTCGACGGCCAGGGCCTGATGGCCGGTGCGGCGATCGCCTGGGCGGTCACCGGCTACGAGATCGTGGCCTCGGTGCTGCTGGCCGCGGGACGCTACGTGTTCCCGGTGTGCCTGGGCTTCGCGGCCATCTACCTCGTCGGGCTGGTGCTGGTGCACCTGCCGGAAGGCTGGTTCGTGGTCGGGCTGGGCCGCAACGGAATGGAGTACAGCGTGCTGCTGGTCTGCACGCTGCTGTGCGTGGGGGTCCACTACCGCAAGGGTGGTACTTCGGCCTGACGGATGTGTGGCATCGTTGGCCGGCCGCAGTGCGGACACAGGAGGCGGGCGGCTGAGGCTCCCGGCACTGCGGCGGGCCCATGAGATGGCGCATCCCTCTGGCGATTGAAAAGGAAGGACTTGCATGGAGTTCATCGAAGTATCCAGGGCGGTGGGTTTCCCGGCCCTGCTGGTCTACGTGGCCATCGTGGTTCTTGCGCACCTGTTCCGCTGGAAGCGCTTCAACCACATGCATGCGCTGGGCGTGGTGGTCGGCGCCGTATGCATGGTCGGGCTGGCTGCGCAGTTCGGGCTGGAGGGGTTCGTCAAGTACGCGCTGATGGGCGTGGCAGTCGCGCTGGGCGGCTATCTCTTCGGCCTGCTCGGGAACCGGCTGCCGCCCCGTTCGCGCTGACGCGCCCCGCGTGCGGCATCACGGTGCGACGAGACGCCCTCCGCTAGTTTCGGGGCCGTGCAGCGCCGCAGGTGGCGCTGCGTTGCAGCCTGCGGAGGATCCATGGACATCAGACACTGCGGCATCGGGCTGGCGCTGGCGGCGCTGGGTGTGCTCGCTTCCGGCTGCCGCGGCGAAGGCCCGGAGGCCAATCCCGCGCCCACCGCCGAGTCGCACCAGCCGGAAACGGACAGCCCTTACGGCACCGGCGCCCAGGAAACCCGCGACCACGAGGAAGCGCAGCGGGCGCAATCCACCAACGACGACCCGGATACGCCGCAGGACGAGGGCGACAACCTGCCCAGGCGCTGAAGCGCCCCCGATGACGGCGGGCATTGCCAGCCCGGCGCCCGGCGTGCTCCCATCCCGCGCTGATCGCGACGGGGTATCAGGGGGACGCCTTGCAGGCCGGAACGTGGAAGCGGTGGAAATGGGGTGCGGCGCTGGCGTGTGTTGCAGCGGTGGTCGCATGGGTCGCCTGGCCGTCGTCGCCGCCGAGACGGGCGGCCGGGCCGGTCGAGGTGCCGGGGCTGGTTGCCGAAGAGGTCCGTATCGGCAGCGGCCGCGGGGTGCTGGCCGGTACGCTGGTGCTGCCGCGGGCGGACGGTCCCGTGCCTGCCGTGGTGGTGATCGCCGGCTCCGGCCCGGCCGACCGCAGCGGCCGCATGCGCGGATTCCCGGCCTACGCCGTGATCGCCGACCACCTGGCGCGCTCCGGCATCGCGGTGCTGCTGCTGGACCGGCGCGGCGTCGGCGGCTCGGCGGGCGACTGGCGCTACGAATCCATCGAGGACCGCGCCGATGACGCGCTGGTCGCGCTGCAATGGCTGCGCGGGCGGCCGGAGGTGGATCCTGCGCGGACCGGCCTGCTGGGCCACAGCCAGGGCGGTTGGGTGGTGCAGCTGGCCGCGTCGCGCTCGCGCGACGTGGCTTTCGTGGTGCTGATGGCCGGCCCCGGCGAGCGGGTCCGCGAGCAGATCATCACCGACGAGCGCAACGAATGGCTGCGCACCGGCCATTCCGCCGAGGAGGCCGAGGCCCACGTGCGTTCGCTGGACCGCTGGATGGCGCTGATCGACGCGCTCGCGCCGCCGTGCCGCGCGCTGCGCCTGCATACGCTGTGCCATGTGATCGAGTACGACCCGGCGCCGGCCCTGCGTCGCATCCACGTGCCGGTGCTGGCGCTGTTCGCCGAGCGCGACACGATGGTGCCACCGCAGCCCAATCGCCGCCTGATCGAGGAAGGCCTGCGCGAGGCGGGCAACCATGCGTTGACCGTGCGCGAATTCCCGGGCGCCAACCACCAGTTCTGGCCGGCGAAGACCGGCGCCCGCGCCGAGTACGGCGAGCTGGTGCCCGGCTACGTGCCGGGCTTCCTGGAGACGCTGGGCGAATGGATCGCGGCCGTTCCGCCGGCCGGGAGCGCCGGGAGCAGCGAGGCCGCCGCCGCGCCGTAGGCCCGCCTGCGCGGCGCCCGCAAAAGTTGCCGGGAAAACCATCGCCGCCGCATCGCCGGCGAGCCGCGCGGCCGCGCCGGGTTGATTAGAATCGGGCGCGTCCCCCAACACGTGCGGTAGTCCAATGGCCTCTCCCGGTGTCTTCCTCCGCGGCAGCATCGTCGCGCTCGTCACGCCCATGCACGAGGACGGGAGCGTCGACTTCGGCAAACTGCGCGAGCTGGTGGACTGGCACGTGGCCGAGGGCACCGACTGCATCGGCGTGGTCGGCACGACCGGCGAGTCGCCGACGGTCAACGTCGAGGAGCACTGCGAGGTCATCCGTGTCGCCGTGGAGCAGGCTGCCGGCCGCGTGCCGGTGATGGCAGGCTGCGGTGGCAATTCCACCGCCGAGGCGATTGCACTGGCGAAGTACGCGCTGGAAGTCGGCGCGGACAGCCAGCTGCAGGTGGTGCCGTACTACAACAAGCCCGGCCAGGAAGGGCAGTACCGCCACTTCCGCGCCATCGCCGAGGCCACCGGCAACCTGCCGATCGTGCTGTACAACGTGCCCGGCCGCAGCGCCGCCGACCTGCAGCACGACACCGTGCTGCGCCTGGCCCAGGTGCCCGGCATCGTCGGCATCAAGGAGGCCACCAGCAACCTCGAGCGCGCGCAGTGGCTGGTCCGCGAGGCGCCGGACAATTTCGCGGTCTTCTCCGGCGACGACGCCACCGCGGTGGCGCTGATGCTGTGCGGCGGGCATGGCAATGTCAGCGTGACCGCCAACGTCGCGCCGCGGCTGATGCATGAGCTGTGCATGGCGGCACTGGCCGGCGACGTGGCCAAGGCGATGCAGATCCAGATGCGCCTGCTGCCGCTGCACCGCCAGCTGTTCGTCGAAGCCAACCCGATCCCGGTGAAGTGGGCGCTGGCGCGGCTCGGCCGCATCGGCGGCACCCTGCGCCTGCCGCTGACCGAGCTGGAGCCGGCCAACCAGGCGAAGGTGGAAGCCGCGCTGCGCGAGACGGGGCTGCTGGGCGACTGATGTCGCCTTCGAACCTGCAGCAGCAGCGCGCCACGCGCGCGGCGTTCTTCATGCCGGGCTTCGCGATGGCGGCGTGGGCGCCGCTGGTGCCGTTCGCCAAGGCGCGCGCCGGGCTGGACGAGGCGACCCTGGGACTGGTGCTGCTGTGCCTGGGCGGCGGCTCGCTGGTGGCGATGCCGCTGGCCGGCGCGCTGGTCGCACACCACGGCTGCCGGCGGGTGATGGTCGCGGCCAGCGTGTTGATGTGCCTGGCGCTGCCGCTGCTGGCACTGGTCCCCGGGGCGATCGCGCTGGCGGTGGTGCTGGCGCTGTTCGGCGCGGCGGTCGGCGCGATGGACTGCGCGATGAACATCCAGGCCGTGGCGGTCGAGCGCGAGAGCGGGCGCACGCTGATGTCCGGCTTCCACGCCTTCTACAGCATCGGCGGTTTCGCCGGCGCGCTGGCGTTCACCGTGCTGCTGGCGATGGGCACGCCGCCGTGGCTGGCCTGCGTGGCCGTGGTCGCGTTGCTGGGTTTGCTGCTGGCCGCGTCGGTGCGTGGCTGGCGGGGCGGGCACGAGGGGCGCGGCGGTCCCGCATTCGCCGTCCCGCACGGAATCGTGCTGCTGGTCGGCGCGGTGTGCTTCGTCGTGTTCCTGGCCGAAGGCGCGATGCTCGACTGGGGCGCGGTGTTCCTGGCGGAGTGGCGCGGCGTGGATCCCGAACGTGCCGGCGCCGGCTACGTGGCGTTCTCGCTGGCGATGACCGTCTGCCGGCTGCTGGGCGACCGCGTGGTCGAGGCGCTGGGGCGGATGCGCGCGGTGGCCGGCGGCGCGCTGGTCGCGTTCACGGGATTCGCGGTGCTGGCGCTGGTGCCTTCGCCGTGGGTCGCGCTGGCGGGGTTCGCCCTGGTCGGCGTGGGCTGCTCCAACATCGTGCCGGTGATGTTCTCGCTGGCAGGGCGCCAGCGGGCGATGCCGGAAGCCCTGGCCGTGGCGGCGATCTCCACGCTGGGCTATGCCGGCGTGCTGGCGGGCCCGGCGCTGATCGGCTTCATCGCCCACGGCACCACCTTGGTGTTCGCGCTGTTGTGCGTGGCGGCCGCGGTACTGGCGGTGGCGCTGACCCCGCGCTGGCTGCGGAATCTGTGAGCGCCGGAGAGACGGCGGTTTCACGCGGCGTGGCATAGAACGGTGTCCTCTGCTGATCGAGGACCTGCCATGAATACCGCCTCCGAACCGGCCACCGAGCCATTCATCGAGCTGGATCGCTACCTGGGTACCTGGTACGAGATCGCGCGCCTGCCGATGCGGCATGAGCCCGAGGATTACCGCGACATCACCGCGCACTATTCGCTCAATCCCGAAGGCACGGTGCGCGTGGCCAATCGCGCGGTCGACGGCAGGGGCCAGCTGCATGAATCCATCGGCGAGGCGACGGTGGTCGAGGGCAGTGGCAATGCCAAGCTGGAAGTGAGCTTCATGCCCGACGGGCTGAAGTGGGTTCCCTTCACCAAGGGCGACTACTGGATCCTGCGTGTGGACGAGGACTACCGCACCGCGCTGGTCGGTTCGCCGGACCACAAGTACCTGTGGCTGCTGTCGCGGCTGCCGATCCTGCCAGAGGTGCGGCGCGACAGCTTCCTGTCCACCGCGCGCGTGCAGGGTTACGACCTCGGCGAGCTCATCCATACGCCGCAAAGCGGCGGGCCGGCCTGACGTAGCGCGGCGACCCGCAGTGGGCGCCGGGCCTGATGACCACGGAAGGATATGGCGAAAGCCCGCGCCAGGATCGGATGTGCAGGCTGGTCGATTCCGCGCCAGCACGCGCACCTGTTCGGCGAGGGCGACAGCATGCTGGCGCGCTACGCCACGCGCTTCGACGTGGCGGAAATCAACTCCTCGTTCTACCGGCCGCACCAGGCGAAGACCTATGCGCGCTGGGCGGCAAGCGTGCCGCGCGGGTTCCGCTTCTCGGTGAAGCTGCCGCGGACGATCTCGCACGAGCTGGCCCTGCGGGGCGCCGGTCCGGCGCTGGACCAGTTCCTCGACGAGGCGGCCGGGCTGGGGAGGAAGCTGGGAGGCTTCCTGCTGCAACTGCCGCCGGGGCTGGCGTTCGAGCCGCGGGTGGTCGCGACCTTCCTGGCCATGTTCCGCCGGCGCACTGCAGCGCCGCTGGCGGTGGAGCCGCGGCATGCAAGCTGGTTCTCGCCGCAGGCCTCGGCGCTGTTGCTGCGCCACCAGGCCAGCCGGATCGGCGCGGATCCGCCGCGGGCACCGGGGGCGGAGCATCCCGATGAGGGAGCGCCGTGGCCGTACTGGCGCCTGCATGGTTCGCCGCGGATCTACTACAGCGAGTATGGCGAGGAGGCGTTGCGCGGGCTGGCGGCCCGCGTGGCTGCCACGCGCACTCGCGCCTCGCCGTGGGTCATCTTCGACAACACCGCGCACGGGTTTGCGGTGGCGGATGCGGCGAAGCTGCAGGGGATGCTGGGCATCCGGGACGAGTAGCCCGGACAGGGCCGAAGGCTGCATCCGGGGGCGTTAGCCTCGGGCAGTGCCTTTTCCATCGGGATGGGGCGGCATGTCTGCGCTACTGGCGCGCGTTCCGGCGAACGAGCGCGTGCAATGGGTGGACCGGGGTGCGGAGCGGGTTCGGGGAGGGCGGGGGTATGCGGGCGTGGCCTGGGGTTCCGACCCTCTCCCCCGGCCCCTCTCCCGGGGGGAGAGGGGGGGCGCTTTTCTTACTGCCGTTGGGCTACGCCGGGGATGGGGGTGGCGTGGGGGAAGTGGTCGCGGAGGGCGTCGACGCCTTCCTGGGGCCTGGCCAGTTCGCGCAGTTCGCTGCGGGCTTCGCGACGTTCGGCGGTGGAGATGTCCATGCGCTGGTCGCGGGCGGTGACCAGTTCCGGGCGGACCTCGCCATCGCGGCTGAACGACCAGGCCAGCATGGCCGGGCCGACGGGCATCGGGTCGCCCGGTTCGACGCCGTCGCGTGTATGCCAGGTGTGCCAGGTCTTGCCGTAGCTGTTCATCTTGGTCCGCATCAGCTCCAGCTCCGCGGCCTCGGGGATGCCGGGCGCGACCAGCTGGCCGGAGAGGATCTCGCCGTTGTGCGGATGCCAGTAGGCGCGTTCTTCCGCCGGCAGCGTCTCGAACAGCGACCCTGAAATGATGTACTCGATGCCGGTGAGGTTGGCTTCGACGCCGTTGCCGTCGAACAGCGCGCACTGGGCGAAATCCTCGTTCACCTGGCGGCAGAAGTGGTGGGCCTCCATCTGCTGGTCCGGATGCTCCTTCATCGGGTGGAACCCGACTACGTAGACGTCCATCTTCGCCAGCGGACCGTTGTCCTGGAGCAGGGCGGCGCCGGCTTCCAGTGCGTTGGTACGCGCGGTTTCGTCGGCGCCCGGCGGCGAAACCGCCGGTTCGACGCGGTCGCTGCCGGTGCAGGCGGCGAGCAGGGCCAGCAGGGGCCAGCTGGCGCGAAGCGCGATGCGTGCAGCGCCGGGACGGTGGCGCCGCGCTATGGCGATGCGGGGAGGAAGGGCTGGGAACACGTTGCGCTCCACTGCGGTCTTGCCGGCACTTTCGCGCCGCAAGGATCGGCGTGACGTGAAGCGGAACGGTACGCGTGCATGTTCATGCGGCAGCGCAGGGCGCGGCCATTCCTTGACGCTCGATTACGCCGCGACCGCCAGCATCGTTCCCGTACCCCCCGAGGAGAATGCGATGGCCAGGTCCAATCCCACCGTCCCCGGCGCACCGGAACACGAAACCAGCCTCGGCCACGACGAGGCGCCGATCGGCCCCAGCACCGGGCCGCGCCTGAAGGACCCGCGCTCGCAGGCGGCGATCGACAACATCGGCGTGGACGACCAGGCCGACCTGCTCGACCCCGAACTGGACGAGGAGCCGGGCGACCGCGACGCAAATGGCCGCTCATTCGCCGACGACGTGCGCAGCGACGCGCCGTTCGGCATCCGCGAGAGCGGCGATAGCTGATCGCCGCCCCCGCGGGTAGGCCGGGGATCAGCCCCGGCCCGGTTCCGGTGCCGGCTCCAGCGGCGCATCCGCGTCGCCGGCCGCTTCGCCGGCGTGCGCGCGATGGTCGCGGGCCAGATAGAGGTAGAACGCCGGCAGCACGAACAGGGTGAACGCGGTACCGATGGTCATGCCGGCGGCGATCGTCATGCCCATCGAGAAGCGCGCCGCCGCGCCCGGGCCACGGGCGATGAGCAGCGGCACCATCGCGAACACCAGCGCGGCGGTGGTCATCAGCACCGGGCGCAGGCGGATCCCGGTGGCCTGCTCGATCGCCTCGCGCTTGGACAGGCCCTGGGCCTGCAGCTTGTTGGCGAACTCCACGATCAGGATGCCGTGCTTGGAGATCACGCCCACCAGGGTGACCAGGCCGACCTGGGTGTAGATGTTGATGCTCATCCCGTGGAAGGCCTCGATCCCGGCCATCTGCAACATGCCGGCCACCAGCGCCAGGAAGTTCAGCACCAGCAGCGCGCCGGAGATCGCCATCGGCACGGTAATCAGCATGATCAGCGCGTCGCGGAAGCTCTCGAACTGCGCCGACAGCACCAGGAAGATCGCCACCAGGGCGAAGCCGAGGGTGACCAGCATGGTCGCGCCCTCCTGCTTGTACTGGCGCGATTCGCCGGCGTAGTCGACGCTGTAGCCCTGCGGCAGCACCTCGGCCGCGGCTTCCTCGAGCACCCGCAGCGCCTCGCCCTTGGACACGCCCGGTCGCGGGGCGAAGGTGATGCCCACCGCGTTGAGCTGCTGGAAGCGCTTGAGCGTCTGCGGCTGCGCGGTTTCCTTCAGCGTGACCAGGGTCGACAGCGGCACCAGTTTCCCGTCGCGGGTGCGGGTGTAGTAGTTCTCCAGCTGCGCGGCATTGAGCCGGTCGCTGCGCTGCACCTGCGGGATCACCCGGTAGGAACGATTCTCCATGGCGAAGCGGTTGGTGTAGCCGCCCGAGAGCATCGCCGCCATGTCCGCCGCCAGGGTGCGCATGTCGATGCCCAGCGACGCCGCCTTGTCGCGGTCGATCTGCACCTCGATGCGCGGCTTGTCGATCTTCAGGTCCTTGTCCAGGAAGATGAAGCGGCGGCTCTCCATGGCCTTCTGCACGATCGCGTCGGACAGCTCGTTGAGCTGCTGCAGCGAGCCGATGCCCAGCACCAGGAACTCGCCGCCCCCATCGCCGCCGGCCGAGGGCAGGGACGGCGGCACCAGGGCGAAGGTGTTCAGGCCGGTGACCTGGGCCAGCTTCGGCTGCAGCTCCTGCTGCAGCACCTGGTTGGTGGAACGGTCGCGCTCGCTCCACGGCTTGAGCACGAAGCCGGCCATGGCGCTGTTGCTGGCGCCGCCGCCTCCGCCGAAGCCGCCGTTGAACAGGAAGAAATCGTTGATCTCCGGGATGTCCCGGGCCATCGCATTGATCTCTTCGGTGTAGCGCTCGACGTAGTCCAGGGTGGTGTAGGCGTCGGCGCTGCCGATGGCGAAGATGAAGCCCTCGTCCTCCAGCGGCGCCGGCTCCTTCGGCGCGGTCCAGTAGAAGACGCCGCACGACACCAGCACCAGCAGGCCGAACACCGCGATCACGCCGCGGGTCTCCAGCGCGCTGTGCAGGCGCCGCTCATAGGCGGTGCGGAGCCGGTTGAAGCGGGCGTCCAGCCAGGCTTCCATCCGGCCCATGCCCTGGCCGGCGCCATGCGGCTTGAGCAGGCGCGCGCACATCATCGGCGACAGGGTCAGGGCGATGATGCCCGACAGCAGCACCGAGCCGGCCAGGGTGAAGGCGAACTCGGTGAACAGCACGCCGGTCAGTCCGCCCTGGAAGCCGATCGGCAGGTACACCGCCACCAGGGTGGTGGTCATCGCCACCACCGGCCAGGCCAGCTCGCGCGCGCCCTTGATCGCCGCATCGTGCGGGCTCATGCCCTCCTCGATGTGGCGGTGGATGTTTTCCAGCACGATGATCGCGTCGTCAACGACGATACCGATCGCCAGCACCATTGCCAGCAGGGTCAGCAGGTTGATGGTGAAGCCCATCAGCAGCATCAGGAACAGCGCGCCGACCAGCGACAGCGGCACGGTGACCGCCGGGACCAGCACGCTGCGCAGCGAGCCCAGGAACAGGAAGATCACCACGATCACGATGATCACCGCCTCGACGATCGTCTGCACCACCTCCTTGATCGCGTCCTCGATGGCCTCGGTGCTGTCGTAGGGGATGGTCGCCTCGATGCCTTCCGGCAGCTGCGGCACGATCTCCTCGTCCCACACCCGGCGCACTTCCTCGATCACGTCCAGCGAGTTGGCGTCGGGCGAGACGAAGATGCCCATGAAAGTGGCCGCGTCGCCGTTGATCCGCACCGAGGTGCCGTAGTTCTCCGAGCCCAGCTCGACGTCGGCGATGTCGCCCAGGCGTACGATCGCGCCGTTCTCCTCGCGCACGATCAGCTGGCGGAACTCCTCGGCGCTGCGCAGGTCGGTGCGCGCGGTCAGGTCGACCGCGACCATCTGGCCCTTGGTCGAGCCCAGCGCCGACAGCACGTTGTTGGACTGCAGCGCCTGGTGCACGTCGCTGGCGGTGACCTGCAGCGCGGTCATGCGGTCGGGCTTGAGCCACACGCGCATGGCGAAGGTGCCGGCGCCGAGGATCTCGGCGCGCTGCACGCCGGGGATGGTGGCGATGCGCGGCTCGACCGCGCGCACTAGGTAGTCGGTGATCTGGTTGTTGTTCAGCCGGTCGCTGGCGAAGGACACGTACATCGCCGCGATCTGCTGGCCCTGCTGCAGGTCGATCACCGGGTCCTCGGACTCGGCCGGCAGCTGGCTGCGCAGCTTGTTGACCTTGGCTGCGATCTGGGTGAGCGCCTCGTTGGCGTCGTGGTCCAGGCGGATGTAGGCCTGGATGGTCGACACGCCGGCGGAGCTGGTCGAGGTCAGGTAGTCGATGCCTTCGGCCGAGGCCACCTCGCGTTCCAGCGGGGTGGTGATGAAGCCCTGGATCAGGTCCGCGTCGGCGCCGTAGTAGGTGGTGCTGACGGTGACCACCGCGTTCTGCAGCTCCGGGTACTGGCGCACGTTGAGCTCGGAGAACGAGCGCAGCCCCAGCAGCAGGATGAACAGGCTGACGACCATCGCCAGCACCGGCTTGTTGATGAAGATGTCGGTGAATTTCATCGGGTCCTCCACCGGCCGCATCGCGGCCGGGGTCGGGGGGCGCCGCGCGCGGCGGCGGCCGGGATCGGCGGCCTTGGCCGCCGGTCAGCGGTTCTCGGGACGCGGGGCGGCGTCGGCTTCGGGCGTGACCTTGTTGTTGATGATCACCGCCGCGTCGTTGCGCAGGCGCAGCAGGCCGCTGCTGACCACCACCTCGCCGGCCTCGAGGCCGTCGGTGATGCCGACCAGGTCGCCGCGGGTGGGGCCGGTGGTCACGAAGCGCTGCTTGACCACGTGCTGCGGCGCCTTCTGGCCTTCCTGCACCTCGGCGTTCTTCACTTCCGGCGGGGCGTCGGCCAGCACGTACACCGAGTTGCCGTACGGGTTGAAGCTGACCGCGGTCTGCGGCACCACGACCACCTCCTGCTCCTGGCCCAGGTCGAAGCCGACGCGGGCGAAGGTGCCCGGGCGCAGCACGCCGTCCGGGTTGGCCAGGGTGGCGCGCACCTGGAAGTTGCGGGTGCTGGTGTCCACCGAGGGTTCCACCGCGGTGATCGCGGCCTCGAACACCTGGTCCGGCACCGCATCGACCTCGACCCGCACCCTGGCGCCGATGGCCACCTGGTTCATGCGCTGCTCGGGCAGGGTGAAGTCGACGTGGATCGGGTCCAGCGCCTGCAGGCCGACGATCGGGTCGCCCGGGTTGACGTACTGGCCGAGGTTGATGCGGCGGATGCCCAGCACGCCGTCGAACGGCGCGCGGATGGTCTTCTGCGCGATCAGTGCGCGCTGCGCTTCGGCCTGGGCGCGGGTCTGGGCGGCGTCGGAGATGCGCTCGTCGACCTCGGCGCGCGAGACCAGCTTCTGCGCGCCCAGTTCCTGCCAGCGGTCGCGCTGGGTCGCGGCCAGCTTCGCCGCCGCGTCCAGCGCCTGCAGCTGGGCCAGCTCGTTGGCGGTGTTCAGCTGCACCAGCAGGTCGCCCTTGCGCACGCGCTGGCCGGATTCGAAGGCGATGCGCTGGACCACGCCGCCGGCTTCGGTGGTTACCTCGGTGCCGTTGTCGGCGACCAGGGTGCCCACCGCCTCGGCGGTGCTGCTCCAGCGTTCGGCCTTGGCCTCGTAGGTGCTCACCTCGACCGCCGGCTGCGGCATGTTGTCGAAGAAGCTGTTGAGCATGTACTGCGATGCCAGCCACAGCAGGAACACGCCGCCGAACACGACCACGAACAGGATCAGCATCCAGGTCATGCGGCGGGCGGTGGACGGCGGGCGGCCGCTGCGGGGCGGTTTCGTGGCACTCATGTGGTTTCCATTCCGTCAGGTCGTTCGGGGGGATGGCTGCGCCGCCGTGGGGCGGGGCGGCCGGGCAGGCCTGTGGAGACGGCGCGAAGCCGCGCGCTGCGCCGTACAGGATGGCCGCGGGACGGCCAGGCGTGGGTCCGGCGATTCTGCGGGCAGGCGGGTAGCGTTGCAACGGCCGCCCGGCACGGCTGCGCGGCCGTGCGGGTACGCCATAATCGGCCGCGTCCCGCCTCCGGTCCCGTGCCTGCCGATGAGTGAACCCGCCTCGCCACGCCGCATCCTCTTCGCCAGCCTCATCGGTACGACGATCGAGTTCTTCGATTTCTACATCTACGCCACCGCGGCGGTGCTGGTGTTCCCAAGCTTTTCTTCCCGGCCTCCGAGCCGACCGCGGCCACCCTGCAGTCGCTGGCGACCTTCGCACTGGCGTTCTTCGCCCGGCCGCTGGGCTCGGCGCTGTTCGGCCACTACGGCGACCGGATCGGGCGCAAGGCCACCCTGGTGGCGGCGCTGCTGACCATGGGCATCTCCACGGTGGTGATCGGCGTGCTGCCGACCTACGCCCAGGTGGGCGTGCTGGCACCGGCCCTGCTGGCGCTGTGCCGCTTCGGCCAGGGACTGGGCCTGGGCGGCGAGTGGGGCGGGGCGGTGCTGCTGGCCACCGAGAACGCGCCGCCGGGCAAGCGCGCCTGGTACGGCATGTTTCCGCAGCTGGGCGCGCCGCTGGGCTTCCTGTGCTCGACCAGCGTGTTCCTGGCGCTGGCCCACTTCCTCGACGAGGCCCAGTTCATGGCCTGGGGCTGGCGCATCCCGTTCCTGGCCAGCGCGGCGCTGGTGCTGGTGGGCCTGTGGGTGCGCCTGCGCATCACCGAGACCCCGGCCTTCCAGAAGACCCTCGAGCGCGAGGAGCGCGAGCGCCTGCCGATGGCCACGGTGCTGGGCCGGCACCTGGGCACGCTGGTGATCGGCACGCTGTCGCTGATGGCGACCTTCGTGCTGTTCTACCTGATGACGGTGTTCGCGCTGAGCTGGGGCACCTCGCAGCTGGGCTACGGGCGCGAGCAGTTCCTGCTGCTGCAGATGCTCGGCGTGCTGTGCTTCGCCGCGGCGATCCCGCTGTCGGCGGTGTACGCCGACCGCCATGGCCGGCGCCGGGCGATGATCCTGGCCACCATCGGCATCATCCTGTTCGGCCTGCTGTTCGAGCCGCTGTTCGCCGCCGGCAGCGCCTGGCAGGTGCTGCTGTTCCTGTGCCTGGGGCTGGGCCTGATGGGCCTGACCTACGGTCCCTGCGGCACGATCCTGGCGGAGATGTTCCCGACCCCGGTGCGCTATACCGGCGCGTCGCTGGCGTTCAACCTGGCCGGCATCCTCGGCGCCTCGCCGGCGCCGTACATCGCCACCCGCGTGGCCGCCAGCCACGGCATCGCCGCGGTGGGCTGGTACCTGGGCGCGATGGCGGCGCTGACCCTCCTGGCGCTGCTGCTGGTGCCGAAGCAGCCGGCGCACTGAACGAGCCCCTGGGGGTGCCGCCGCGCCCCCCCGGCCGGCGACACCCCCGGGTCTCCTCCACCATCAGCGGAACAGGCGCTTCATCGTGCGCGCCAGCCAGGTGCCGCCTTCGTGTTCGCGCGAGAACCGGTCGAGGTGCTTGAGCACCTGTTCGGAATAGGCCTTGTCGTCGTTGCGGATGTGGTTGAACAGCCAGGTGATGAGCATGCTCTTCAGCTCGTCGACCACGTCCTCCCCCGCCTGGAAGCGCTGCTGGTACTTCTCCACCCGCCTGGTGAACACCTCGTGCACCCGCTTGTGCGCGGAGCTGAAGGGGTAGCCCGCCTCCTGCATCAGCTCTTCCTCGAAGGCGAAATGCGAGAGGGTGTAGTCGACCAGGTCGGTCAGCACTTCGCCCACTTTCCCGCGCTCGCCGTCGGCCTGCGCCCTGAGCACCTGGTTGAGGATGTCGACGATCCGCTTGTGCTGGTCATCGATGACTGCGATGCCGGTACAAAGGTCGTCCTGCCAAAGAACCTGGTCCATACAACCGTCTCGCCTGTCATGGAATGGGCGAGGCTAGATCGACGGCAGGGGGTCAGGCTTTGATCCTGATCAAGCGTCCAATGTGAAAAAGCCCACGTTTTCCGCAGGTTTAGCCGCGCGGCTACCGGGGATTCCCCGATGCCTACCAGAGCGCGTCGCGCAGCCGGTACCAGGCCATCGCCAGCACCAGCAGCGGGGTGCGCAGGGCGCGGCCGCCGGGGAAGGGCGCGTGCGGGATCTTCGCGAACAGGTCCAGCCGCGAGGACTGTCCCTGGATGGCTTCGGCGATCAGACGGCCGGCCAGGCCGGTGGCGGCCACGCCGTGGCCGGAGAAGCCCTGGGCGAAATACACGTTGCCGCCGAGCCGGCCCCAGTGCGGGGCGCGGTTGAGCGAGATGTCGACGTAGCCGCCCCACAGGTATTCGACCGGCACGCCGGCCAGCTGCGGGAACACGTGGCGGATGCGCCGGCGCATCACCCCGCCGAGGTTGGGCGGCGGCAGGCTGGAATAGCTGGCGCGGCCGCCGAACAGCAGGCGGTGGTCGCGGCTCAGGCGGAAGTAGTCCAGCGCCCAGTTCACGTCGGCCACGGCCATGTCGTTGCGGATCAGGGCGCGGGCGCGTTCCTCGCCCAGCGGCGCGGTGGCGGCGATGTAGGTCCCCACCGGCATCACCCGCGATTCCAGTTCCGGCGCCACGCCGCGCAGCCAGGCGTTGCCGGCCAGCACCACGAAGTCGGCGCTGACCCGGCCACCTCCGGTGCGCAGCTGCGGGCGCGAGCCGGGGACCAGTTCCACCACGCGCGAGCGTTCGAAGATGCGCACGCCGGCCGCCATCGCCGCGCGGGCCAGGCCGAAGCAGTATTCCAGCGGATGCAGGTGGCCGCTGGCAGGGTCGTAGACCGCGCCGAGGTAGCGGTCGCTGGCCAGTTCCTGGCGCAGGCGGTCGCGGTCCCACCATTCCAGCGGGTAGTCGTAGCGCTCGGCCATCTCGACGATCCCGGCGCGCAGGGCGCGCTCCTGGCGCGGCTTCAGCGGGACATGGGCGTGGCCGTCGCGCCAGTCGCAGGCGATGCCGTGGCGGGCGATGCGCTGGCGCAGCAGGTCCATGCCTTCGCGCGACAGGTCGAACAGCTTGCGCGCGTCGTCGTGGCCGAGCAGGTTCTCCAGCGTCGACTGCTCGCAGCCGTAGCCGACGAGGGCCTGGCCACCGTTGCGGCCCGACGCGCCCCAGCCGATGCGCTGCGCTTCCAGCACCACCACCCGGTAGCCGGCCTCGGCCAGGTCCAGCGCCGCGCTCAGGCCGGTGTAGCCGGCGCCGAGGATGCAGACGTCGACGTCCTCCAGCGTGCCCTGCAGCGCCGGCTGTTCCGGCAGCGGGGTGGCGCTGGCGGCGTACCAGCTGGCGGGGTAGGGGCAGTCCTGGCTCATCGGTCGCTACACCGTGCGCAGGTACCAGGCGTAGTCGAGGTCGCTGACCTCGGCATGGAAGTCGAGCATCTCGCGGCGCTTCTGCTGGCCGTAGACGTGGCGGAAGGACTCGCCGTACCAGCGCCCGGCGAAGGCGCTGCCGAGGAAGTCGTCGATCGCCCCGCGCCAGTGCGGCGTCTGCATCGGGAACTGCTCGTACGCGTTCCCGCTGACCGGCGGGCCCGGATCGAGCTGCTGCTCGATGCCGTCGAGCATGCCGGCCAGCACCGCCGCGGCGACCAGGTAGGGATTGGCGTCGGCGCCGGAGATGCGGTGCTCGATGCGGGTATTGGCCGGGTCGCTGTGCGGGATGCGCATGGCCACGGTGCGGTTGTTGTAGCCCCAGCTGTCGTTGAGCGGGACGAAGGCGTTGGCGACGAAGCGGCGGTAGCTGTTGGCGTGCGGCGCGAACAGCAGCAGGTTGTCGCGCGCGCTGGCCTGCAGGCCGCCGATGGCGTGGCGCAGCGGCGCCGCGGCCTCGCCGCCGGCCGCGCCGGCGAACAGGTTGCGGCCGTCGCGGTCGAGCAGGCTCACGTGCAGGTGCAGGCCGCTGCCGGCCTGGCCGGCCAGCGGCTTGGCCATGAAGCTGGCAAGCATGCCCTGCTGCTGCGCCACCGCCTTGATCACGCGCTTGAGCAGGACCGCGTCGTCGCATGCGGCAAGCGCGTCGGCGCGGTGCTTGAGGTTGATCTCGAACTGGCCCGGCGCGTACTCGGCCACGGCGGTATCGGCGGGGATGCGCTGGGCGCGGCAGGCCCGGGCGACGCCGTCGATGAAGGCGGCGTTCTCGTCCAGGTCGTCGATCGAATAGACCTGTGTGCTGTCGTTGCGGCGGCCGTCGCTGGCGTTGAGCGTGGGCAGCGGGCGGCCGTCGGCGCCGGGCAGGCGGTCGAACAGGTAGAACTCCAGTTCCACCGCCACCACCGGGGTCAGGCCGAGCGCGGCATAGCGGTCGAGCGCGCGCTGCAGCACGCGGCGCGGGTGTGCCTCGAACCAGCCGCCTGCGCCGTCCTCCATCTGCAGCATCAGCTGCAGCGCCGGCCGCGGCGACCATGGCACCGGGCGCAGGCTGCCGGGGATCGGACGGCAGATCCGGTCCTCGTCGCCGATGTCGTAGCCCAGGCCGGTCTCTTCCACGGTATTGCCGCGGATGTCGGCGGCGATCAGCGACATCGGCAGGCAGACGCCGGCGGCGTAGACCTTTTCCAGGGCCTCGAAGGCGACGCGCTTGCCACGCAGCACGCCGTTGCAGTCGGGCAGGAGCAGGTCGACATGCGCGGCCGCGTGGCCGTCCATCCCGTGGAGGGTCTGCAGGTCTTCGGGGGGCAGCGCGGAAGGAGTGGGCTGGCGGTTCATCGACGGCCTCGACGGGTGCCCGCCGAGAGTAGCAGGCGGGCTCTCGTCAAGAATACTCAACGCGCAGGATCGTGGCAGTCCGGCATCTGGCCCAGTGGCGGGCAGGGGCAGGGTAGCGTGTTGTAAAAATAAAACGGCCGGGGTAAGTTGCCGGAACGCCACCGGAATCCTCCGCGCATGGCCCCGCCGCCCCTGGTCGGCCTGCCTACCGACCGCAAACAGTTCGGCCCGCATCCGTTCCTCGCGGTCGGCGAGAAATACGTGCGCGCGGTGGTCGATGGTGCCGGAGCCACCCCGGTGCTGCTGCCGGCCCTGCAGCCGCCGGTACCGCCGGAACAGTGGCTCGACCGCCTCGACGGCCTGCTGCTGACCGGCGCGACCAGCAACATCGAACCGCACCACTACAGCGACGAGCCGAGCTGGGAGGGCAACCTGCACGACCCGGCGCGCGACGCCAACACCCTCTGCATGATCCCGCGCGCGCTGGCCATGGGCCTGCCGGTGCTGGCGATCTGCCGCGGCTTCCAGGAAGTGAACGTGGCCCTGGGCGGCACCCTGCACCAGAAGGTGCACGAAGTGTCCGGCCTGGCCGACCACCGCGAGAACCTCGACGATCCACTGGACCGCCAGTACGGTCCGTCGCATCCGATCGAGCTGGCGCCCGGCGGCCTGCTGGCCGGCATCGCCGGCACCACGACGGTGCAGGTCAACTCGCTGCACGGGCAGGGCGTGGCCAGGCTGGCGCCCGGCCTGGTCGTGGAAGCCACCGCCCCGGACGGCCTGGTCGAGGCCTACCGGGGCACCGGCCCGGGCTTCCTGCTGGCCGTGCAGTGGCATCCGGAATGGCAGGTCACCCGCAACCCGTTCTACCTTGGCATCTTCCGCGCCTTCGGCCAGGCCTGCCGCGCCTGGGCCGATGCGCGCGACCGGCGGCCCGGGGCCGCCGCCTCCCCGTGAACCCGGACCCTCCATGAGTACCCGCCAGAGCAAGCGCAAGGTCGTCGCCACCCCCGCCCAGCAGGAGAGCTCGCTGCGCCGCTGGCTGAAGGAACGGCGCATCACCGAGGTCGAGTGCCTGGTGCCGGACATCACCGGCAACGCCAGGGGCAAGATCATCCCCGCCGACAAGTTCAGCCACGACTACGGCACCCGCCTGCCCGAAGGCATCTTCGCCACCACCGTCACCGGCGACTACCCGGACGATTACTACGAACTGACCTCGCCCTCGGATTCGGACATGCTGCTGCGACCGGACCCGGACACCGTACGCATGGTGCCGTGGGCCACCGACCCGACCGCGCAGATCATCCACGACTGCTTCACCAAGGACGGCCACCCGCACGAACTGGCGCCGCGCAACGTGCTGCGCCGGGTGCTGGCCGAGTACGCGAAGGAGGGGCTGCAGCCGGTGGTCGCGCCGGAGCTGGAGTTCTTCCTGGTGCAGAAGAACACCGACCCGGACTTCCCGCTGCTGCCGCCGGCCGGCCGCTCCGGGCGCCCGGAGACGGCGCGGCAGTCGTACTCGATCGACGCGGTCAACGAGTTCGACCCGATCCTCGACCTGATGTACGACTACTGCGACGCGATGGAACTGGACGTGGACACGCTGATCCACGAGTCCGGCGCGGCGCAGCTGGAAGTGAACTTCACCCACGCCGGGGCGATGTCGCTGGCCGACCAGGTGTTCCTGTTCAAGCGCACCATGCGCGAGGCGGCGATGCGCCACGGCGTCTACGCCACCTTCCTGGCCAAGCCGATGGAGACCGAGCCGGGCAGCGCCATGCACATCCACCAGAGCCTGGTGGACACGAAGGGGCGCAACGTGTTCACCGGCAGGAAGCCCGGGCAGTTCAGCCCGGTGTTCGGCCATTACTTGGCCGGCCTGCAGAAGTACGTGCCGATGGCGATGGCGTTCTTCGCGCCGAACGTCAACTCGTACCGGCGGCTGATGTTCGGCGAGGTTTCGCCGAGCAACGTGCGCTGGGGGTTCGACAACCGCACCTGCGGCCTGCGCGTGCCGATGGACACGCCGGAGAACCAGCGCGTTGAGAGCCGTTTCGCCGGTTCCGACGCCAACCCCTACCTGGCCATGGCCGCGACCCTGGCCTGCGGCCTGCTGGGCATCCGCGAGAAGCTCAAGCCGACCGCACCGACCGAGGTCAGCGCCAAGGAGCTGGGCTACGACCTGCCGCGTTCGCTGGGCGAGGCGCTGGACGGGCTGGAGACCTGCGGCCCGCTGGCGGACATGCTCGGCCCGCGCTTCGTGCGCGCCTACGTGTCGGTCAAGCGCAAGGAATACGAGACTTTCTTCCGCGTCATCAGTTCCTGGGAGCGCGAGTTCCTGCTGCTGAACGTGTGACGCCCCGAGACGGAAACCCATGGATCCCAACAGCCTCCGCGAACTCCAGCGCCTCGACGCCGCCTACCACCTGCATCCGTTCAACGACAACGCCGCGCTCGCAAAGCGCGGCACCCGCGTGCTGACCCGCGGCGAGGGCTGCTACGTCTGGGACGCCGAGGGCAACAAGCTGCTGGACGCCTTCGCCGGGCTGTGGTGCGTGAACATCGGCTACGGCCGCCCGGAGCTGGGCGCGGCGGCGGCGCGGCAGATGACCGAGCTGGCGTACTACAACAGCTTCTTCCAGTGCACCACCGAACCGACCATCCGCCTGGCGGCGAAGCTCGCCGAGCTGACCCCGTACGACCTCGACCACGCCTTCTTCGTCAATTCCGGCTCCGAGGCCAACGACACAATCCTGCGCCTGGTGCGGCATTTCTGGGCGGTGCAGGACAAGCCGCAGAAGAACATCTTCATCGGTCGCCACGACGGCTACCACGGCACCACCATGGCCGGCGCCAGCCTCGGCGGCATGAAGGGCATGCACCGGCAGGGCGGGCTGCCGATCCCGGACATCCACCACATCGACCCGCCGTTCTGGTTCGCCGACGGCGGCGACCTGTCGGAGGAGGAATACGGCCTGGTCGCGGCGCGCCGGCTCGAACAGAAGATCCTCGAACTGGGGCCGGACCGCGTGGCCGCCTTCATCGGCGAGCCGATCATGGGCGCCATCGGTGTCTACATCCCGCCGATGAGCTACTGGAAGGAGATCGAGCGGATCTGCCGCCAGTACGACGTGCTGCTGGTGGCCGACGAGGTGATCTGCGGCTTCGGCCGCACCGGGCAGTGGTTCGGCTCGCAGCACTTCGGCTTCCGCCCGGACGTGATGACCATCGCCAAGGGCATCACCTCCGGCTACATCCCGCTGGGTGCGGCCATGTTCAACGACCGCGTCGCCAGCGTGCTGCGCGACGCCGGCGGCGAGCTGGCCCACGGCGCGACCTATTCCGGGCACCCGGTGTGCGCGGCGGTGGCGCTGGAGAACCTGCGGATCATGCAGGAGGAGCGCATCGTCGAGCACGCCCGCGAGGAGATCGCGCCGTACCTGGCCCAGCGCTGGGCCGAGCTGGGCGAGCACCGCCTGGTCGGCGAGGCCCGCATCGCCGGGCTGATGGGCGCGCTGGAGCTGGTCCCGGACAAGGGCCGCCGCGCCTTCTTCGAGGAGCGCGGCAAGGTCGGCGCGCTGTGCCGGGACATCGCCCTGCGCAACGGCCTGATCCTGCGCGCGACCTGGGATTCGATGCTGCTGTCGCCGCCGCTGGTGATCACCCGCGAACAGGTCGACGAGCTGTTCGGGAAGGCCTGGAAGTCGCTCGACCAGACCGCCGCCGAACTGGGCAAATGAGCCCCCCGGCGCTAACCTGCCGCTTTCATCCACCCACGAGGAACCCCGCCATGAAACTCCGCCTGCTCAGCCTGGGCATTGCCGCAACCCTGCTTGCCGCCTGCGGTGGCAAGGACGCTCCGGGCGACGCCGCCGGTGGCGAGGAGAAGGTCCTCAACGTCTACAACTACTCGGACTACATCGCCGAGGAGACCATCCCGGACTTCGAGAAGCAGACCGGCATCCGCGTCACCTACGACGTGTACGACAGCGACGAGGTCCTGGAGACCAAGCTGCTGGCCGGCTCCAGCGGCTACGACGTGGTGGTGCCGACCCTGAACTTCTTCGGCCGCCAGATCCAGGCCGGCGTGTTCAAGGAACTGGACAAGAGCAAGATCCCGAACCTGGCCAACCTGGACCCGGCGGTGATGGAACGCATCGCCTCGCAGGACCCGGGCAACAGGTACGGCGTGCCGTACATGTCCGGCACCACCGGCATCGGCTTCAACATCGACAAGATCGAGGAGATCTTCGGCAGCACCGAGGTGACCGAGAGCTGGAGCCTGGTGTTCGACCCGGCCAGGATCAGCAAGCTCAAGGACTGCGGCGTGACCCTGCTCGACACCCCGTCGGACATGATCCCGATCGCGCTGCACTACCTGGGCGAGGACCCGCACAGCGCCGACCCGGCGGTGCTGCAGAAGGCGGCCGACCTGATCAAGTCGATCCGCCCGTACGTGCAGAACTTCCACTCCAGCCAGTACGTCAGCTCGCTGGCCAACGGCACCACCTGCCTGGTGGTCGGCTGGTCCGGCGACATCATCCAGGCCCGCGACCGCGCCGAGGAAGCCGGCAACGGCGTCAACGTCGGCTACTCGATCCCGAAGGAAGGCGCGCCGCAGTGGTTCGACATGCTGGCGATCCCGGCCGACGCCAAGCACCCGGAGAACGCCTACGCCTTCATCAACTACCTGCTCGAGCCGCAGGTGGCCGCCGCCAACACCAACTACATCCAGTACGCCAACCCGGTGAGCGCCGCCACCGAGCTGGTGGACGAGGAGATCCGCACCGATCCGACGATCTATCCGCCGGAGGAAGTGAAGGCCAAGCTGTTCACCTACGCGATCAACTCGCCGGAGACCGACAAGCTGTACACGCGGCTCTGGACGGAGATCAAGACCGGCCGCTGACCCGCGGCCACGCCCCCGCGCCGGTCCAGGCCGGCGCGGGCAGGCGGCGACATCAGGTCAAGCAACACGCATCAGCGGTCGCAAGGGTGGGAGGTCGAGGGGAGGGGAACCCGGGGACGCCACCGTGAGGCGGCGTCGTGGACTACCGACAGGCCCGAACGGGCAAGGGGAAGCGACGAATGACGTGGAAACCTGGCTGTATGGTGTGTGCACTGGCGGCGGCGCTCGCGCTGGCCGCATGTGGGAAGCAGGGGGCTGAAGGGGGCGAGGCCAGACCCGGCGGGGGCGGGACGGTCAACGTCTACAACTGGTCCGACTACATAGCCGACGGGACGGTGCCCGGCTTCGAGCGCGAGCACGGGGTCCGGGTCAACTACGGGGTCTTCGACAGCAACGAGGTACTGGAAGCCAAGCTGCTGGCCGGCAATTCCGGCTTCGACGTGGTGGTGCCCTCGCTGCAGTTCCTCGGCCGGCAGATCCAGGCCGGCGTGTTCCAGCCGCTGGATACCTCGAGGCTCAAGAACCACGCCGGCCTCGACCCGGAGCTGATGAAGCGGATCGCGGTGCAGGACCCGGGCAACCAGTACGGCGTGCCGTACCTGTGGGGCACCACCGGCATCGGCTACAACGTCGACAAGCTCACCGCCGCCTTCGGCAGCACCGAGATCGCCAACAGCTGGGACCTGCTGTTCAAGCCCGAGAACATCCGCAAGATGAAGGACTGCGGGGTGATGCTGCTCGACACCCCCTCCGAAGTGGTCCCGATCGCCCTGAACTACCTGGGCGAGGATCCCAACAGCACCGATCCGGCGGTGATCGAGAAGGGCGCCAGGCTGCTGCAGAGCATCCGCCCCTACGTGCAGACCTTCCACTCCAGCCAGTACATCGACGCCCTGGCCAA
>Ga0182737_1001420_pt1 | contig 23573 bp, 18 predicted proteins | sample eDN5th30CBELigOP_FD_128878 | JGI IMG/M metagenome (GOLD analysis project Ga0182737, IMG submission 128878) | Enriched Organic Plus compost microbial communities from Emeryville, California, USA - eDNA 5th pass 30_C BE-Lig OP (version 2) (version 2) ...
CGCGATGGAATCTGAATTGCCAGATCGTGCTCCTACCGCGTCAGCCATGGTTGGCTTGGAGCTGATGCTTGCGCTGTTTGCAATCGGCCTGGCGTGGCTTGTCGGCCATTCTCCCTGGATCGGCATGAACTGGACCAGCGAGACGGTCGGCCAGCAGCTTTGGGCGATGGTTTGGGGCGTCGTCACAGCCGGGCCTATTCTGGTGGTGATGCTCGCCGCGTACCGCTGGCCGATCGGGCCGTTGCGGTCGGTCCGCGAAGTGACCTCGCGGCAGTTGACGCCGTTGTTCGAGGGGCTTTCGGTCGCCGAGAAGGCTGCCGTCAGCCTGTCGGCTGGGCTCGGTGAGGAAGTGCTCTTTCGCGGCCTGCTGCAATCGGCGCTGAGCGACTGGATCGGCGGGCCGGTCGGGATGTGGATCGGTTTGCTGGTGGCCGCGGGGGTGTTTGGCGTCTGCCACTGGCTCAACCGGACGTACGCCGTGCTGGCGACGCTGATGGGCGTCTATTTTGGGCTGCTGCTCGTTTGGACCGGCAATCTGTGGACGCCGATCCTGGCCCACGCCGTGTACGACTTTGTCGCCCTGGTGGTCCTCGGCTGGGCGGAAAACCGCATTTCCGAGCCGGCAAAGTCGGGATGACCGGCCGCCGGTTTGCCGAAACGGCAGGAATGGCGTTTGCTTTTAGGTGGATGGATTCGCCAAAATTCAGACGTCGCTCGCCCATGGGGAGCGTACTTGTCGGAATTCGGGCGAATTCAGATACCGATGAAGTTTTGCCCGGTCGCCCCGCGGCTGGTAGGATGCTTACATGCCTCGCCGAACGCATTTTGTTTCGGACCTGCACATGTTCTCGGGCCGCAGCCTTGCTGCCCAACACACCGAAGCGATCCACGACGCCGCGCGCAAGTCGCACACCTTTGTGCTCGGCGGCGACATCTTCGATTTTCGCTGGTCGACGCTCGACAGCCCCACTGCGACGGTGCGGGCGGCCATGGAGTGGCTCGATTCACTGGTGAGCCGGCACCGCGGCACGCAGTTTCACTTTGTCGTGGGCAATCACGACTACAACCGTCGCTTTCTGACGGCGCTCGAGTCGTACAGCGTCACCTCGCCGAATCTGGCCGTGCATCACTACTACGTGCGACTCGGCAAGAGCCTGTTCATGCACGGCGACGTGGTCGATCGGCCGTGCATTTGTCCCGAAACGCTCAGGAAGCGGCGCGAAGTTTGGCTGCACGACGAATTCGTGCATCCCTGGCGGCACAAGCTGTACGACCTGGCGGTGCAAGCCCGGCTGCATGCGATTGCGGGGAAAGTGAAGAACCCCAAGGCCCGAGTGGCGAACCGGATTCTCGGCTATCTCAGCCACATCGGCGAAACGGCGTCGCACGGCGTGCAGCATGTCTACTTCGGCCACACGCACGAGGCGCTAAGCGACTATCGGATGAAGGGCATCAGCTTTCACAACGGCGGAGCGCCGATGCCTGGGCTGACGTTTCGGATTGTGGAAGCGCCGCAGGCCCACACGAGCTAGTTGCGGCTGGCTGGAGCAAGCACGGAACGCGGCAAGCGTGACTGGAACGCCACGCCTGAATAATTGCGGCGCTAACGAGCGAATAGACTCTGCCTTTCGATTCACTGGCCGCCGCTCTCCCGCCCCTCCGGAGTCGTTCGTTTGCCCAATCCGTACGAAGCTCCGACAGCCGACGTCGCCGCGCAGCGGGGTGCCGCTCTGCCGAACGGGCCGCAGCGCGATTGGTCGATTTGGATCGCGACGGCTGCCATTTTGCTTCTATGCCTGGCCAGCGGGGCGACAGGCGTGGCGCTGGTGCTGTTGTGGGCGGGCGTGCAAATTCCCGGGCCGTTTGCGGAACTCGCCGGCTCCAAGCTGCTCGAGCCGCTCGGCGCCGGTGGGCTCAGCGTGACCGTGATTGCGCTCGCCTTCGGCTATGGCCAACTGAAGGCCGTTTTCAACTATGATCTGGTCTGGACGCGGACGTTGGTTGCGGCGCTCTTCATGGCTTCGACGGCGCTCGTGATCGCGACGCCGCTGCTGGCTGGACGGGTTTCGGCTGGCTTGCTGCTCGCGCCAGCCTTGGGGACGTTGCTGCTGGGGCTGTGCATGGGGCAATGGCATCGCCGGCTCCGCGTCTCGCGCCTGGCTTCGCCGCGGCCGATCGTGCCGCGCCGGGGCGGCGACGTTCAATCGTAGATTCGCTCAGGGACCGATGGCCGACCATTCTCACAATCGCCGCGCGTGGGACCAGCGCGTCAAGCAAGGGGGACGCTTCACCAAACCTGCGGAGGATGAGTCGTTCCGCGACCCGCTCAAGCAAGTCGACGGCTACGGCTGGCTGGGGGGCGACATTCGCGGCTGGCGCGTTCTCTGTCTGGCGGCTGGCGGCGGACGACAAAGCGCGCTCTACGCTGCGGCCGGCGGCATTGTGACGGTCGTCGATATCAGCCCCGCGATGCTGGAAATCGACCGCGAAGTGGCCGCCGAGCGGAAGCTCGACGTGCGGACGGTGGAAGCGTCGATGGACGATCTGTCGATGTTCGGCGCGAGCGAGTTCGACCTGGTGATTCATCCGGTCAGCACCTGCTACGTGCCGCAGATCGAGCCGGTCTATCGCGAAGTGGCCCGCGTGCTGCGCGACGGCGGCCTCTACATCAGCCAGCACAAGACGCCGACCTCGCTGCAAGCCGAAGTGCAGGCTTCGACGCGCGGCTATGAGCTGACCGAGCCGTACTATCGGCAAGGCCCTTTGCCGCCGGTCATCGGCAGCCGGCATCGCGAGGAAGGGACGCTCGAATTTCTCCATCGCTGGGAAGAGATCGTCGGCGGCATGTGCCGCTGTGGGTTCGTGATCGAGGATCTCGTCGAACCGCTGCACGCCCAAGCCGACGCCGAACCGTCGTCGTTCGGCCATCGCAGCCGCTATGTCGCGCCGTATGTGCGCATCAAGGCCCGCCGCGTCGGCGGCGCAGCTCCGCAGCGGCCCAAGCTGCTGATCACGGACTAAGCTCACGCGCTTCAGTCTCGCCGGCCGTCCGGTTGTGCCGATTTTGCGGATCGTTACACTCCGAACTCCTCGCGGATGGCGACATATCCGCTTGATACGCCTGGGATTTGCGCACGTTTGCACTCAGCCGCAAGAAACCGTTTGAAAGTGGGGGGACGCTAACTACTCTCATTCCTACCGCACAGGCATTTTCAGCATTGTCGTACCCCTTTGAGTTGAGCCTCCTGCGGACAGCGTCGGCTGTCGGCGGGGGCGGTCTGGAGCAGTAGGTTCATGGCCACCCGTCGCAAGAATGCGAACATTCGTAACCGTTTTTTCCGACCCACGCTGAGCGTCGAACGACTTGAAGCTCGCGAAATGATGGCTGCCGATGTGGTCATCGACTGGAACAATGCCACGATCGCGGCCCTGCGTAGCAATCAGGCCACCGCCAACCCGGGCGACGGCTCGCGCATCTTCGCCCTGGTCCATACGGCGATCTACGACGCGGTCAACGCGATCACGAAAGAGTACAGCAGCTTTGCCCTGACGGCTGAAGCCCCGTCGTGGGCGTCGAAGGAAGCCGCCGCAGCCACGGCGGCCCGCGACGTGCTCGCGTCGCTTTTCCCGCAATTGACGCCGAACATCAACTCGCTCTGGCAGCAAAACCTGGCTGCCATTCCGGACGGCCCTGCCGAAAACGAAGGGGTCAAGATCGGCCACCAGGCGGCTACGACCATTTTGAACTTGCGGGCCGACGACGGCAGCAAGGGAGGCAGCGACTACGTCTTCACCGACGCCCCCGGGCATTGGGACGTCGATCCGCTCCATCCCGACCAGGTCGCCTGGGGACCGAACTGGGGCGAGGTGAGCCCGTTCGCGATTCGCGAAGCGTCCGACTTCGGCGCTCCGCCCCCGCCGGCGCTTGGTTCGGCGGAGTATGCGGCGGCGTATAACGAAGTGAAGTCGCTCGGAGCGCTCAACAGCACCACGCGAACCGCCGACCAGACCGAGATCGCGATCTTCTGGGCCTACGATCGGCCCCTCTTCGGCCCGCCGACGATTCTCTTCAACCAGGCCGTGCAAACCATTGCCGATCTGAAGGGGAACTCGCTGGGGGACAACGCCCGTTTGTTCGCCATGGTCAACGTGGCGATGGCTGACGCCGGCGTGGCCACGTGGAAGGTGAAGTTCGACTACGATTTCTGGCGTCCGATTACGGCGATTCGCGAGGGAGACACCGACGGCAACCCGGCGACCGTTGCCGATCCGAACTGGGTTCCGCTCGGCGCTCCGGGCCCTAATCCGAACTCGACCGCCGACGATTTCACCCCGCCATTCCCAGCCTACACCTCGGGGCACGCCGCCTTCGGCGCGGCCACGTTCCGCACGCTGGCGAATTTTTACGGCAGCGACCAGTTCAACTTCTCGCTCACGTCGGAGGAGTTGCCCGACGTCGTGAGACACTATTCGTCGTTCAGCCAAGCGGCGTTGGAAAACGGCCGCAGCCGAATCTACATGGGCGTGCACTGGGAGTTCGACAACGTCTACAGCCAAATCATCGGCAACGGCATTGCCGATTACGTGACGCAGAACCTCTTCCAGGAACGCGGCAACTCGGTGCTCGTCATGCTGCAGCGCCACGACGCGGGCTACCGGACGGTCACGTTGCCGGCCGGCACGCCGATCGACATCAAAGCCGAAGGCAATGTGTTGAAGATCGTCAATCACAAGACGGGCGTCGCACTGTTCGAGGAGCTGATGAGCGACATTGCCTCGATTCGCATCGACCAGCGCAACGAGGCGACCGATTTTACGCGGGTGATTGTCTCCACCGGCACCGTGATGCCGCAGACGATCGTGTTTGAAATCGTCGGCGACGAAGACTGGTTCGACGGCGCCGGTATCACCACCGGCGACGGCGACGACTTGATCGTGATTCGCGGCGATATGATGCGAGCGGTCAACGTCACGCCGTTCATCCACCTGTACGGCATCGGCTATATCGACATCGGCACGCACGGCGGCAACGACGTGCTCGCGGTCCACGGCGAACAGCACGGCCGGCAGATCGATCTGTCCGGCTACGAAGGAAACGACTGGTACGAGATCGGCAGCACGGGCGCCAAATTGTTCGTCAGCGACACGGACGGCAACGACTACTTCAACTTCTCGCTGGCGTCGTCCTTCGTGAACATCAACCTGGCGAACAACAACGGCCAGCAACAGCCAGCGGGCGCGGGGAACATCCTGCGGTTCTGGGGCGACATCGAAAACGCCAAGGGGACGAAGTTCAACGATGTGCTCTTCGGCACCACCGGAAACAACATGCTCTGGGGCCTGGAAGGAGACGACAACATTCAAGGCGGCCTGGGGAACGACACGCTCTACGGCGGCGCCGGGAACGACCGCATCCATGCTGGGCCGGGCAACGACCTGGCCTATGGCGAGGCGGGCAACGACATCATCATCGGCGGCGACGGCGACGACAAACTCTGGGGCGGCAACGGCGTGGACCTCATCATCGCCGGCCGAGGCCAGGATCTGATCTACGGCGAAGCCGGCGACGATCTGTTGCTCGGCGGCACGACGGCCTACGACGCCAACTGGGCCGCGCTGCAAGCCATTTTGGCTGAGTGGACCAGCAGCAAGACGCGCAACGTGCGACGCACGAACATCCAGAACAGCTACCTGTACGCATCGGCTGTGATCGACGACGGCCACAAGGACACGTTTGTCCGTGGCGCGGACGACGCCTGGTGCCTCAACCAGGGAAGCGATGTGGTGCAGTAGGCGTTAGCAGCGTTTGTAGAGCATCGGCGGCCGCACTTGCATCGCCCATTGCGAGTGCGGCGCTGGCCGCTTCCAGCGATTCGATTTGGCGAGTGGTGAACGGCACGCCGTCGCCTGATTCGATCGGCTGACGGAGGAGGCTGGCGGTGATGGCTTCGGTGAGTTCGTCGAGCCCTTCGCGCGCGAGCGCGCTCACGAGGATGCCGCTCGGGCGGTCGTCGCCAAGGGGCGAACGGCAGAGGTCGCGTTTGTTGTGGACGATCAGGTGGTTGGACGGACTGATTTGCTTTAGCAGGTCGGCATTCCGCTCCGTCCACGGTGCGGCGGCGTCGAAGACGGCGAGGACCAGGTCGGCGGTGGCGAGCGTGGCTTCGGCTTTTGAGACGCCGGCCGCTTCGAGCGGATCGTCGCTTTCGCGCAGGCCCGCAGTGTCGATCAGCTCAATCGGCCAGCCGTGAAGGGCGGTGCGGGCGGTGAGCACGTCGCGGGTCGTGCCGGGTTGGTCGAAGACGATCGACCGCTCGTAGCCGACGAGGGCGTTGATCAAGCTGCTCTTGCCGACGTTCGGCTCGCCGGCGATGACAATCCGCCACGGCTGAGTCAAATGCAGGCCGCTTTTTCCGCGGTCGATGAGCGTTTGCAGCTTTGCACGGGCTGCGTGACGATCGCCAGTTTGGAGTGATTTGAGGACGCTTTCAATTTCGCGTCGCAACGCGCCGCGCGTTTGGTCGAGGAGGATGGCGGCGGTGCGCTCGGTGGTAGCCGACGCCAGGGCAATCCAGGCTTCGGCTTCGATCTGGCCCGGGCATTGGGGGACGATGTGTTCCTGCCACGCGCGCTCGGTGCAGCCGGCGCGGGTGAGCGCGTGGAGGACCGCCTGCACTGCCGCCCGGCCGCCGTGGCAGTGGACCTCCAGGAGATTCGGTTCGATAAAGCCGACCACCAGTTCTTCGCCGACGCCCGCCTCGCCTCGAAACAGCCCCACGACGATTTCGCCGGGCTGATAGCTCTGCAGCGGACGCCGCGAAAGCGGTTCGAAGCAACTGGCGACGGCTTGCAGCGCTGCGGGGCCTGCGACGGCGACGGTCGCGACCGCGCCGCGGCCGGCGGGGGTGAGAACGCTCGCGTAGGTGGCGCCCTGCGAGTTTCGAGCGACGGATTCAGCCATCTAGCGACCTCGCTCCAGCGGAAGCTGCTCGCGCAGCCAATGCAGGGCTGCGAGATACTCGCGCTTCTGATCGTCGGTCAATTCAAACGCGTGGTCGGCGTCGGCGAGCTCAATGATTCGCTTCGGTCCCGCGTAGGCGTCGATCACGAGCCGCTGAATCGCCGGCGGCACCGTCCGGTCGCGGAGCGATGTCAGAATGACGGCTGGGGCCTTCGCGTGGCGGGCGTTGGCGATGCTATCGAGTTCGGCGGGGATGCGCGAACCGACCAGGAGCGGGCCGAGGCCGAGCGTTCGCCAGCCGAACTTCTTGCGGATCAGCTCGCGCAGCGGCGGCGGGTTGCGAAGGATGACGCCGGCAATCTCCGGATGGCGGGCCGCCAGGTAAAGCGTCGTCGCCGTGCCCAGGCTGTTGCCGGTGACAAGAATCGGCCTACCGGCTGCGCGTCGCTTCAACTCTTGATAGACGACCGCGACCGACTCGGCAAACGTGCCGAGCGTCGCCGGGCCGGTGCTGCCGCCATAGCCGGGAGGGTTGCCAGCCCAGACTTCGCCCGGCACATCGGGCCACGCCTCGAACGGATGCAAACTGGCGCGCTCCGCCCGTCCCCCAGTTCCGGCGAGTTTCAAGACAAACAGCGCCGGCTCAACATCGGTCGCGCCGCCTTCCGGCGCGGTCTGCTGCGTCCAAACTTCCAGCTCGCCGCCGCGGAACGGAATCGCCAACCGCCGCTTCCCTTCGGTCGGCAGCTTGTCCGTCGTCGGGCAAAAGATGCAGCGGTCGGCAAAACGAGACAGCATGGCGGGGCGGAAGATCGTTAATGCACACGCATGCCCGGCTTGGCGCCTTCGTCGACGCCCAGCAGGAACACTTCGGCTCCGCCGGGGCCGCTGGCCGTGACCATCCCTTCGCTCAGGCCGAACTTCATCTGCCGCGGCGCGAGGTTGGCCACCATGACGACCAGCCGGCCGACGAGGTCTTCGGGCTTGTAGGCGGCCTTGATGCCGGCGAACACTTGCCGCGTTTGATCGCCGCCGAGGCTCAGCTTCAGCTTGAGGAGCTTCTTGGCTTCGGGCACTTCCGAGGCTTCCAGAACGCGGGCCACGCGGAGGTCGACCTTGGCGAAGTCGTCGATCGAAATCAGCTCCGTCACCAGCGGCTCCGCCTTGAGCGGTTCGTCGCTGTCCTGGAACGCTGGGGCGGCGGGCGCTGCGGGGGCCGATTCGTTAGCGGCTTCAAACTCCTTGCGAGTTTCTTCGGTCATGGCGTCGAAATCTTTCCTGTCGAGACGTTTCATCAAGTGCGAGAACGGGGCCACGGGCGTGCCGAGAAGCGGCTGCTGCGACTGGTCCCACGAAGTGATTGGATCGTTCAGCAAAACGCCCGTCTGCTCGGCCAGCTTGGGAAGGACCGGCGCCAGGTAGATGATGATCTGCCGATAGAGATTGAGCGAAACGGTGCAGACATCCTGCAACTCGCTTTCACGGCCCGCTTCCTTGGCCAGCTTCCACGGCGCCTTGGAGTCGACGTAGGCGTTCGCGCGGTCGGCAAGCTCCATGATCAGCCGCATGGCGCGGGCGTAGTCGCATCCTTCGTAGGCTGCGGCGATCTCCGCCCCGGCCGCCGCGCCTTGCGCGAACAGTCCGCCGTCGTCGGGATAGGCTTTCGCGAGGCCGGTCGCCTGCACGAATTTGGCCGATCGACTGGCCAGGTTGACCACCTTGCCCACCAGGTCGGAGTTGACTTTGGTGACGAACTCGTCCGGGTTCAGGTCGAGGTCGTCCAGCCGCGGGCCGAGTTTGCTGGCGTAGTAGTAGCGCAGCGCGGCCGGGTCGAGATACTTCAGATAGGTCGACGCTTTGACAAACGTCCCCTTGCTCTTGCTCATCTTCTCGCCGGCCACGGTCAAGAAGCCGTGGATGTGCACCTTCGTCGGCAGGTTGAGCCCCGCCGTCTTGAGCATTCCGGGCCAGAAAAGCGTGTGGAAGTAGGTGATGTCCTTGCCGATGAAGTGGTGAATCTCGGTCTCGGGGTTCTTCCACCAATCGTCGAGCTGCTCGCCGTGTTTTTTGCACCATTGCCAGGTGCTCGCGATGTAGCCGATCGGCGCGTCGAACCAGACATACCAATAGTTGCCTGGGCTGTCGGGAATCTCGAAGCCGAAGTACGGCGCGGGACGCGAAACGTCCCAATCGCGCAGCGGCTCGTTGAGGAAGTGCCCCTTTAGATAGTTGGCCACTTCCTCCTGCAAATGCTCGCCCGACTGCGACCACTGTTCGAGAAAGTCGTGCAGCTTTTCCAGTTCGACGAACAAGTGCTTCGCGGTCCGCACCTCCGGCGTGGCGCCGCTCAGCGTGCTGACCGGATTGATCAAGTCGCTCGGAGAGTACGTGCTGCCGCACTTATCGCAGCTATCGCCGTATTGGTCGGGCGACTTGCAGCGGGGGCAGGTTCCTTTGACGAACCGGTCGGCCAGAAACGTTCCGGCGACCGGATCGAACAATTGGCTGACGTCTTTTTCGGCGACCAGGCCACCCTTGCGGAGCGACGACCAGATCTGAGCGCACAACTCGCGATTTTCGTCGCTGTGCGTGCTGCCGTAGTTGTCGAACTCGATCTGAAAGCCGGCGAAGTCGCGCTGGTGTTCGGCGCTCATCTCGGCAATGAGCGCTTCTTCGCTGCGGCCTTCTTTCCGGGCGCGAATCATGATCGCCGTGCCGTGGGTGTCGTCGGCGCAGAGATAGATGCACCGCCGGCCGAGCATCTTCTGCAGCCGAACCCAGATATCGGTCTGGATGTACTCGACCAGGTGGCCGAGATGGATCGGCCCATTGGCGTACGGCAAGGCGGAAGTGACAAGGACGCGACGCGGCACGGAGAACTCCTAATCGCAGGTAGGCAACGGTTCGCTTTTTCGAAGGACAAATTCTATCGCGGAAAGGCTCGCGCGTGTTGGCGTCGCCAGGGACTTGCGGGACGGCGGGACCCGTTTTTTTTGCTGCAACGGCAGCCAATGCGGCGTGTTGCGAAGCAAGCGGCACAAAGACGCCGGGCAAGGCGAGAGAAGTTGACTACCGGCTTCTCCGACGTGCGGCGGGCGTCTTTGTGCCTGCTTCGCTCCCGTGGGCTTGGAATCGCCCGGACGGTTGCATTTATGGGAAAAGTCGGGAAGTGATCTAGCGGACTAAAGGGATTTCGCCGATAGATAGACAAGCGGTTACCCCGCGAGTACGCGAGGGGGACCACGGCAGGTGGTTTGCTCGGCGGTTGACGAGCCTCGACCCCCGACTAGCCTGATCTGCTAGCAAATCCTCTCCATACTCGTCACACGCAATGGACGCATGGGGGTCACACCATGTGGAGCAGGATTGCTTCGTTTTCGGCGTTCGCCCTGGTGGCGATTCAGCCTCTTTTGGCCCTCGGACAAAATTCTGCCGAGTCGGCGTCTGGGCTCAGTCTCTTTGCCCGCACCAACTGGGTTCGCCTGGAAGTGGTTGGCGGACGCATCGCCGTGCTGACGCACCGCTGCGGCCAAAGTCGCTCGGTGAGCAGCGACGATTCCGAGCCGGCCCGGCAGGTCCTGACCGTGCAGCTTCGCGGCAAGATGCTCGTGATGCGGTACCAGCGGGACGACCAGTTCGGACGACGCGAAATGGTCGTCGATGAGGAAGGAACGCTTCGCATTACGGCCCTGCAATACGAAGCCGATCCCCGCGAAGTGACCTTGCATCAGCCGCTCGAAGGCAAGCTGACCGTCACGATCGAGTCGGGCGGCTCGCTCACGCAAACGTCGGCTGCCAGCCTGTGGCATCTGATGCTTGCCGAACCGCAACTCTGCGAACAACACGTCACGCCGCTGCTCGAATCGCTGCGCCCCGATTGGCGGATCGCCGAGCAGGGAGATTCGATCCGCAAGGCTTTGCTGGCGACCGCGGGAACCGATGTGCTCGCGCAGCGCGCCGAGTGGCGGCAGTGGGTTGCCGACCTCAGCCATGCGAACTTCCAGAAGCGGCAGGCTGCCGATCGGGCCCTGCGAGCCGTCGGTCAGCCGGTCATCGCCTGGCTGAGCCGCTTGGACCCCGAAGAGCTCGATGCCGAACAGCGGCAACGCGTTCGCCGCGTTTGCACCGAACTCGCCGACCCGAGCCCCGATTCGCCCGCACGAGTCGTCAGCTGGCTCATCGACGACAAAGCCGTTTGGCTGGCGATGATCGCTCACGGCGACCTGGACCAGCGAATCGCCGCGGCGGACCATCTCTCGAAACTCTGCCGCCGCACCATCCCCTTCGACCCCCACGCCAGCCAGGACCAACGGCAAACGCAAATGCGGGCGCTGATGGCCCGCTATGGCGAGTAGATGGGAAGCACGAACCGGGTGGCACGGGCGTCTCGCCCGTGCTGAACGAGCGAGGGCATTTTGTCCCGCAGTTCCAGCTTCCAATTTGCGAGCACGCTCGAAGGTTGCTGGCAATGGAAGCCGGCCAGTGCACGGCGGGCGTTACGCGGATTTCCAGGTGGAGACTCTAACGTTCCATTAAGCCAACTCGCCCATAGAGCATGGGCGGGGACGCCCATGCCACCCAGTTTGATGGCGACAATGCGTGATGGCCTTGGTCGCTAAAATCAGGGCATGGACGTTCCATTGCCTCGGCCGACTTCCGCTCAATTGCTCGCTTCGGCGGGGAAGACGATTCGGGATGTAATTGCGCCCGAATTGAAGGTCTTGTTCTGCGGCATTAACCCGGGGCTCTATTCGGGTTACACCGGGCATCACTTCGCGCGGCCGGGGAATCGCTTTTGGCCGGCGCTGCATGCCAGCGGATTTACCGACCGAGTGCTGAAGCCGCACGAGCAGCGGGAGCTGCTAACGCTGGGGATCGGCATCACGAACTTTGTCGAGCGCGCGACGGCGACGGCTGCCGAATTGTCGCCGGCAGAGCTGGTCGCGGGTGGCAAACGGCTGGTTCAGAAGGTGAAGAAGTATCGGCCGCGAGTGCTTGCCGTGCTCGGCGTGACGGCGTATCGGGCTGCGATGCGCGAGCCGAAGGCTTCGCTGGGGCTTCAGCCGGCGCCGATTGGCGAGACGGCCGTATGGGTGCTGCCCAACCCGAGCGGGCTGAACGCCCACTACACGCCGCGGCAATTGGCTGAGGTATTTCGCCAGTTTCGCGAGGCGGCTCTAGGGTACGTTTTCTGCCGGCCCGCCATCGGCTGAACGGCATGGGCGGGCTGGAATCTGTCTCGGTGGCAATACATTGACAATTCGTGAAGAATTGTGTACGGTTTTCGGTGTGGCGAACCTTCGCCGTTTTGGCGGCGTGGGGCGTTTCATGCTGCGCACTCGGCGCGGCGGCTCTTTGGCAATTCGGTGGACGCGCATCGCATCCGAGGGGTTGTATTTCACCACCCCGACCACCCGCTGGGGGGGGGTGTGGGTTCGCGTGACAGGAGTGCGAAAAGGGGTTGTAAAAAAATTTGGCCCAAAATCGCGTAAGTGGATGGTGCAGAATGGTTTGTCGGTTTTTCGCGACTTTTGCTAGCGGTTGTATTTTGCAGTCGCGCGCCCTCTAGTAGCCGCGGTCGTCGCTTGGGCTTCGTGCTCGCCCGAAATGTTGTGTCGGCTGTGTCGAGTTGACGCCCGGCAGGGCGCGGTTTGACAGGCAGCTATCCGATGCGGATTTTGCTGTGAATGCGTTCCTAGCGTTGAGGTTGCCCCAAGTTGCCTGTTGCCGCTAAGCTACGGGTTGGCCGACTGGCCGGTTAGGGTATTTGCTCAAGGAGGGTTTGCTCGTGTTTGTCGCAGCGTCTACGGAGTGTTTTCACGATCTGTCGATCCAGAAGGCCTTGGAACGGCTGGCGGATTTGGAATACACGAGCGTTGAGCTGTCGATGTTCGAAGACAGCGATCAGTTGAAGCCGTCGCAATTGGTCGCCGATCCGGAAATGGGGATCAACCTCTGCCGCAACTCGCGGCGGTTGGACGTGGTGGCCTTCGACGTTCGTCTGGGAACGACCGGCGAGGAACACTACGAACAGTTCGGCGCGATCTGCAAATTGGCCAAGGCGGCCAAGGTCGTGACGCTGACGGTGCCGTCGGCGGAGCTGGGAACGCCGTTCAACGAAGAGGTGGAACATCTTCGTCGCCTGGTCGATATTGCCACGCTGCAAGGCGTGCGCGTGGGGCTCAAGAGCCAGATCGGCCGCTTGTCGGAAGATCCCGACACGGTGATGGTGCTGTGCGACAACGTGAAGGGGCTGGGGCTGACGTTCGACCCGAGCGTGTACATCTATGGCCCTTACCAGGGGCGCAGCGTCGATAAGATCATGAAGTACGTGTATCACACGCACCTTCGTGACACGAACAAGAAGGCCTTCCAGGTGCGCGTCGGTCAGGGGGAGGTCGAGTACGGCCGCCTGATCACGCAACTGCAGAAGGTGAAGTACAACCGGGCGCTGTGCGTGAATATTCGGGAGATGCCCGAGGTCGACCACGTCGGCGAGCTGCGAAAGCTGCGGTTGCTGCTGGAAAGCCTCCTGTAAGAGCCGCCATTTTCGGGGCGTCTGCAAGAAACCGAAACCAGCGGCAACACCCTTTCGGCTGGTTTCGGTTTTCGGAATTCCGTCAGCGGGGTGTTTGTGGCGTAGAGTTTTCCGTAAAGCTTGCGTTGCTTGCGCGGTTAACTCGCGTTGTACCTCTTTCCTCCGCAACCTATAATACGACGGTTCCAGGCGAGGCCAGGGAGGAGATTAAGGGTGTCTTCACGGCCACGGGTCTTATACGTTTGCAGTCCAGGCGACGCATCGAGTTCGCTCGCGCCCGGACTTCGCGAATCGTCTGAGGTCGTTGAGGTTCACAATCCCTTCCGCGCGCTCGTCAAAATGACGCGCGAGAAGTTCGACGGCGTCTATGTCTCGGCCGACTTCTTCGGCCAGGTGCTCAAGCTCGGCCGGCTGCTGGAGAACGATCGCATCCTCGAAGGGATGCCCGACGGCGTGGCGGTGCTCGACGTCGACGGCCAGATTCTCTGGGCCAACGAGCGGCTAAGACGGTGGACCAATCGGGGCAACATCGTCGGCGACGGCTTCTTCGCGGCGCTGGGCAATCCGGAACTGATTGGTTCAGAAACCAGTCCGTTCCGAACTGCCCTGCGAACCAATTACGCGGCGACGTCGCTCCTCAAGACCTCGGACGGCCGCTACTTTCAGTTGCATGCGGCGCCGATTGTCGACCCTTCGGGCGAATCGCAGAACCTGGTGGTGACGGTTCGCGATGTCACCGCCGAAACGCTGCAGCAGCACAAGCTGATTGCCATTCAGGACGCCGGCCGCGAGCTGGCCGACATTCGCACCGACGATATTTTCCATCTGCCGGTCGAACAGCGTATCGACATGCTGAAGTCGAACATCCTTCACTACACGAAGGATCTGCTGAAGTTCGACGTGATCGAAATCCGGCTGATCGATCAGAAGACGCGGCAGTTGGTTCCGCTGCTCGAAGTGGGCATGAATCCCGACGCCGCCAGCCGCGTGCTGTATGCCAACAAGGAAGGCAACGGCGTGACCGGCTTCGTCGCGGCGACGGGCAAGAGCTACCTTTGCGAAGACACGACGAACGACCCGCTCTATCTGGAAGGGGTGATCGGAGCGAAAAGCTCGCTGACGGTGCCGCTGAAGCTGCACAAGGAAGTGATCGGCACGTTCAACGTCGAAAGCCCGATGCCTCGGGCCTTCACCGATAGCGACCTGCAGTTCCTCGAGATCTTCTCGCGCGACGTGGCGGTGGCGCTCAACACGCTGCAACTGCTCGTTGTCCAGAAGTTCAACGCCGGGCAGGAGATGGTCGAGGCGATCCACCGCGAGGTGGCGATGCCGATCGACGAGATCCTGAACGAAGCGATCATCATCGCCGAGCAAGACACGGCGCTGTGCGATCCCGAAATGCTCGCCCGGGTGCAGAGCATTTTGCGGAAGGCCCGCGACATCAAGCACGTGATTCAAAACGTCGGCCGCCAGTTGGCCCCTGCCGACGCGGTGCCGGTTCAGGCGGGCGAGGAGCGGCCGAAGCTGCAAGGCCGGCGGGTGCTGGTCGTCGACGCCGATCCGAACGTTCGCGCGAGCGCCCACCGGATGCTCGAACGCTATGGCGTGACGGTGGAGACCGCGCAGCGAGGCGCCGAAGCCGACGCCTTGTATCAGCACAGCATGAAGGAGTCGCCGTACGACGTGGTGCTGACCGGCATCAAGCTGCCCGACATGAGCGGCTACGACTTGATGATGCGGCTGAAGAAGATGGTCGATCCGGTGCCGCTCATTCTGATGAGCGAGTTCGGCTGGGACCGTCAGCACACGCTGGTCAAAGCGCGCCAGGCCGGTTTGCACGCTCGCGGATATTTGATCAAGCCGTTCATTCTGACTCAGTTGCTCGACACGGTGGAAATCATCTACGAGTGGTCGCAGCAACAACAGCCGACCGTCAAGGCTTAACGACGGACGGACCGCATGACCTCTGCACTGCTCGCGGCGCTGGCGGTGGCAACTTTTGTAGGCCACTTCTCGTTGGCCGTGTGGCTCTTCAATCGTCTGCACGCAAAGCCTTGGCCGCGCCCGCTGATCGACGTGCTCGAGAAAACGCTGCTGCTTGCCGCGGCAGCGATCTTGGCTGCGTACGCCTGGCGCTATTGGCAACAGCCCGAACGCATGGCGGAGTGGCCAATCGTCGCGGGACAATGGCCGTGGCAGGCGTACGCGCTGTTTTGCCGGATCGTTTGCTTGCTAGCCGTGCCGCTGTGGCTTGTGCCGAAGTTGCTTGCGCGTGATCCGGCAGCCTTGCTCGCGCAGCGATCGAAGAGCGTCGATCTTGCTGCCCAGCTCGGGCGGGCTCCAGTCTGCAGCGCGAAGGCGGCGATTGCTGCGAAGATTCCGGGGAACGAAATCTTTCGGCTGAGCGTGACGGAGAAGACGCTCGCGGTGGCGCGATTGCCGGAACAGCTTACGTCGCTGACGATTGCCCATCTGTCCGACTTGCACATGGCGGGCAAGCTCAGCCGCGACTTCTACGAAATGGTCGTGGACCAGACGAACGATCTGCAGCCCGATCTGATCGCGGTTACGGGGGACATTGCGGAGGTCGAAGCGTGCATCGGTTGGGTGGAGCCGATTTTTCGTCGGCTTCGGCCGCGGCTAGGCGCGTACTTTGTCCTGGGGAACCACGAGAAGCGGCTCCGCGATGTGCAGCCTCTGCGGCAAGCGCTCGAGCGAGCTGGGCTGGTCGATTTGGGTGGTCGTTGCGCGCGGCTTTCTACCGGCAATACGGGGATTCTGCTGGCGGGAACCGAGACGCCGTGGTTTGGCTCGCGTCCGGATGTGGCCGGTTTTGCCGCCGACGGAGGGCACGGCGATTTGCGGCTGCTCCTCTCACACACGCCAGATGAATACGCCTGGGCCAAGGCGAACCAGTTCGACGTGATGCTGGCTGGGCACAATCACGGCGGCCAGATTCGATTGCCCTACCTCGGGGCGCTGATCGCGCCCAGCCGTTACGGCTTTCGCTATGCTGGCGGGCTGTATCACGAAGAGCCGACGCTCTTGCATGTCAGCCGCGGCATTGGCGGGCTGCACTCGGTGCGGTTCAACTGCCCACCGGAGCTGGCGCTGCTAAAGCTCGTCCGCCCGATCGTGGCGGAGGAACCGGAGGCCGAGGGGGTGGCTTTGTTGCGGCCGGCGGTCACACAAACCTGAGGGCGAAGTAGAGGATGGCGATCACGATCAATAGGACGACCTGATAGAGGATGATCGCCACGACGTTGCTGCGCCCGGTGCGGGAATTGAACGTCTGACCGCACTGCAGGCATTTCACGTGATGAAACATTCGGGGGCCGATCAAACCGCCCCACCACGTGAACTCGACCTTCTTGGCATAAGTGCAGCCGCAGCGAAAGCACGGGGCCGTTTCGACCGCTTCCGGCGGCGGCCAGTGGGGCGGCGGATTGAAGGACGGAGTTTGAGGCGGAGCGTACGGATTGTCGGATGGCGTCGCCATCGGCTCGCCTCGCGTTAGGAATTGCCGCCCAAATGCTGCCCCGCCTTCAGAGGATACCCCCGTAGAAACTCGCTGACCAGCATTGCCCGTTTGCCTGCCGGCTGCACGATGTCGAGCGAGAGCAGGCCGGCGCCCGTTGCCACGAGAAGCCGCTCGCCGTCGGCGACGACGATTTGCCCCGGCGTCGCCCCGGCTGCGCTAGCCTCAGCGTCTTCGACAACCGAAACGCGATCGAGAATCAGCCGAAGCGGTTCGCCGCTGGGACGCTGCCACTGCGTGTAGGTGCCGGGCCACGGCTTGAGGGCACGAACGCGATTGGCGATCGACCGCGCGGGCTGAGTCCAATCGACGGCGCCGTCCGCCTTGTTCAGCCGCGGCGCCTTGGAGACCTGCGAAGCGTCCTGCCGCGCCCCAATCGGGGAAACGCGGTCCCACTCGGCCAGCTTTTCGATCGATTCGCGCACTGCGTCGACGCCCAATTCGGCCAGCCGGTGCTCCAGTTCCGGCATCGTCTCTTCGGAACCGATGTCGACCGTGCGAACGGCCAGGATTGGTCCGCCGTCGAGCCGGGGCGTCATGTGAATGACCGACACGCCCGTTTGCTGGTCTCCATTGAGAATGGCCCAGTGGATCGGCGCCGCGCCGCGGTATTTGGGGAGGAGCGAAGCGTGCAAGTTGATGCCGCCGAGCGGAGCGATGGCCAAGGCGTCGCGCGAGAGGATCTGGCCATAGTCGCAGACCATCAGCAGCTCCGGCTCGAGCGCCTTCACCGCCTCGATGGCTTCCGGCGCGTTGATGGTCGCCGGTTCCAGGATCGGCAGGCCGCGCTCGAGCGCCACGTCGCGCATCGGATTGAGCGGCGCCTTTTCACGCCCTTTGGCTGGCGGCGTCGGCCGCGTGACGAGGGCTGGCACTTCGTGATGTTCGAGGAGCCAGCGAAACGTAGGGACGGCAAACGGTCCGGTGCCGAGCATCACAATCCGCATGGGAACATCACCTGGGAGAGACGCTGTCTGCTTTCAAGGAATCGCGGAGAAAGCGGGGCTCAAGCGTACTTCTGTTCCCACTCAGCCCAACGGGCGGCAATCACCTCATCGCTGGGGATTTCGCCCGTTTGTCGCTTGCTGGCGAATACGGTCGCCAGTTCGTCCAGTTCGTCGGCCAAATCGGCTTTGGCGACGGGAGAAATGCGGTCGGTGAACAGCACGCCGTCGAGGTGGTCGAGTTCGTGCTGGACGCAGCGGGCCAAAAGTCCGCTCACTTCGGCTGTGATCTCGCGACCGTCGATCGTATACGCGTTGATCGTCACCTGCTTCGGCCGCACGATGTTGGCGTAAATGCCCGGCAGGCTCAGACAGCCTTCTTCGGCTTCGGCGGTCCCTTTGGGTTTGCTGATAACGGGGTTGATGAAGACCATCTCTTCACCCTCGCCCGGCTTGGCTTCGAGGTTGACCACAAACAGCCGCAGCGGAATATCGACCTGGTTGGCGGCCAAGCCGATGCCCTTGGATTCGTACATCCGCTCGAACATCTCGCGGACGATGCTGCGCAGGTTGGCGTCGACCCGTTTGATCGGTTTGGAGACGCGCCGAAGCGTTGGGTGGGGATAGCTGATGATCTGCAAACGAGACTCCTCAATGAATGTCAGGAAATTATAGGGCGATTGGGCGACGCCGCGAAGGGCTTGGCGCGCCCCGCCCGGCCCTCCCCTGCTCCGCCGCAAGGCTGCCGGCTGACTTGCGGCAGCCTTGCGGCTGACCGATACTTGGGAGGTGCCCCGCCCTGTATTCCCTCCCGTGCGAACCAAGCCCCATGCGGAACCCCAAGTTGTCGTTCACCCTGGCCTTTCTGCTGGCGATTGGCGGTCATCTGGTGGCAGTTTCCGCCCTGCACGCCCAAAACTGGCCTGATTTTCGAGGGCCAACTTTTCAGGGACATAGCGACGCCACCTTGCTCCCCGTGAAATGGAGCGAAACCGAGAACGTCCGCTGGAAAACGGAGATTCCGGGCAAAGGCTGGTCGACGCCCGTGATCTGGGAGGATCAGCTCTGGTTGACCACGGCGACCGAAGACGGAAAGAAGCTCTGGGTTCTCTGTTTGAATCGCGAGAGCGGCATCATCGAACATCAGGTGCTGGCGTTCAACATCGAGGAACCGGAGGCCATTAACGCGCTCAACAGCTACGCCTCGCCGTCTCCGGTGGTCGACGCAGAACGCGTCTATGCCCACTTTGGCACCTATGGCACGGCGGCTCTGGATCGCAAGAGCGGGCGAATCCTGTGGGTGCGCGACGACCTGAAGCTTCAGCACAAGGAAGGGCCGGGTTCGTCCCCCATCCTCGATGGTGATCGGCTGATCGTGACGTGCGACGGGATGGACGTGCAGTACACGATTGCCCTGGATGTAAAAACGGGAGCTACGATCTGGCGCACCGATCGGTCGATTGACCTCACCACCTATCAGCCGGATACGCGCAAGGCCTACGCGACCCCGCTGTTGGCCAATGTGGCTGGTCGGCCGCAATTGATCAGCCCCGGCGCGCAGGCGATTTACGGATACGACCCGCAGACGGGTGAAGAGTTGTGGCGCTTTCGATACAGCGGCTTTTCGAATGTCGCTCGTCCGCTCATCGACGATGAGCATATCTACATCAACACGGGATACACGAAGCCGCTGACGCTCGCCATCAAGCTCGGCGGCAGCGGCGACATCACCGATACCCACCTTGTTTGGAAGAATACCCAAGGCAATCCGAACAAGCCGACGCCCGTGCTGATCGATGGCTTGCTGTACCTGGTCAGCGACAACGGTGGCGTGATGACCTGCCTGGACGCAAAAACGGGCGAGAAAATCTGGTCGAAGCGTCTGGGGGGCAATTTCTCCGCCTCGCCGCTGGTGGCTGACGGGCGGATTTATCTTTGCGATCAGGGCGGCAAAACCTACGTCCTGAAGCCGGGGCGCGAGTACGAAGAGCTGGCCGTGAACGAGCTTAGCGACGGCTTTATGGCGTCGCCAATCGCGGTCGGAAACGCTCTCTACCTCCGCACGAAATCGGCGGTGTACCGGATCGAGAAGCCCGAGCAGGCTGCCCGATAGCCCGACCGGCGAACCACTGCGCGAACCCGTGTTTGCCGCAAGGGTCTTAGCTTCTATACTTTACGGCCACGACGCGGCCTTTTTCGACGTCCTTTGTACCGACGTCGCCGCCGTCGCATCGCCGCAATTGCGAGAAACTCGGCCCCGCCATGCTCAAGGTCATTCTGCCCGACGGCAGCAGCAAGGAATTTCCTCAATCGGTTCGTGTCAAAGAAGTTGCGGAGGCCATTGGACCCCGCCTCGCCAAGGCGGCGCTCGCCGCGGAGGTCGACGGTAAGACCGTCGGCTTGGATTACCGCCTTCCGGAATTGGGCGAAGTGAAGGTTCGCATCTTCACTGCCAAGGATCCTGAAGCCCTCAGCGTCATGCGCCATTCGGCAGCCCATATCATGGCCCGCGCCGTGATGCGGCTGAAGAAGGGCGTGCAGCTTGCCTTCGGTCCGACCGTCGAAGGGGGCTTCTACTACGACATTCAGGCCCCCGAACCGATTCGGGAGGAAGACTTTCCGGCCATCGAAGCCGAGATGAGGAAGATCATCGAGGCGGACGAGCCGTTCGAGCGGATTGAAGTTCCGCGCGCCAAGGCGCTCGAAATCTGCAAGGGGCTAGAGCAGCAGTACAAGGTCGAGCATATCGAGACCGGCCTGGCCGATCACCAGGAGCTGTCGTTCTATCAGCAGGGGGAATTCATCGACCTTTGCCGCGGCCCCCACGTGCCGAGCCCCAAGGCGATCGGCGCGTTCAAGCTGTTGACCATTGCCGGCGCGTACTGGAAAGGGGACGCCAACAACGCCCAATTGCAGCGTTTGTACGCCACCGCGTTCTTCACCCCGCAGGAGCTCGAAGAGCACCTGAAGAAGATCGAGGAAGCCAAACGCCGCGATCATCGTCTGCTCGGCAAGCAGTTGAAGCTGTTCACCATCAGCAACGACGTCGGCCCCGGCCTCTGCCTTTGGCTGCCCAAGGGAGCGACCATCCGCTCGCAGCTCGAAGACTTCATTAAAAAGGAGCTGGCCGACCGCAATTACCAGCAGGTCTACACTCCGCACATCGGGCGGATCCAGATGTATCAGACCAGCGGGCACTTTCCGTACTACATGGAATCGCAGTTCCCGCCGTTCTATCTCGATCCGTTCATGCAGAGCGTGCAGCAACTGTTTGCCGCCCTGTTCCAGGACAAGCTGACGCAGGCCCAATTCCTCGGCAAGTTCGAGGAGGCGATCAAGGCGAATTCCGATGGCTTGATTCCGATGACCTTTCCCGGCTTCGGCAACGCCAAAACCGACGCCGATCGGATGCAGGTCGTGAAGGAATGGTACGACGAGCAGGAAGCCTACCTGCTCAAGCCGATGAACTGCCCGCATCACATCCAGATTTTCAAGAGCGAGCGGCGGAGCTACAAGGAACTGCCGGTGCGCCTGGCCGAGTTCGGCAGCGTCTATCGCTTCGAAAAGACTGGTCAGTTGAACGGCATGACCCGCGTGCGCGGCTTCACCCAGGACGACGCTCACCTGTTCTGCACCGACGAGCAGGTGCCGCAGGAGTTTTCGAGCTGTATCGAGATGACCCAGTTCGTGCTGAACTGCCTGGGGCTCGAGAACTATCGCGTGCGGCTCGGCTTCCGCGATCCGGCGAGCGACAAGTACGTCGGCGGCGACGAAGTTTGGGACCGGGCGCAGAACTCGCTCGAAGACGTCTGCACTCGGCTGGGGATCAGCTACTCGGCGGAGCCGGGCGAAGCGGCGTTCTACGGCCCGAAGGCCGACTTTGTCGTGACCGACTGCATCGGCCGCGAGTGGCAACTCGGAACCGTGCAGCTCGACTACAACCTGCCAGCGCGGTTTGGGCTGGAGTATGTCGGGGCGGACAACAAGATGCACCGTCCGGCGATGATCCACCGCGCGCCGCTCGGCAGCATGGAGCGGTTCATCGGCGTGCTGATCGAGCATTTTGCCGGGGCGTTCCCGCTATGGCTTGCGCCGGAGCAGGTGCGCGTGATCACCGTCAGCGAGAAGAGCGAGGCGTACGGCAAGCAGGTCGAGCAGAAGCTCAAGGCGGCCGGCCTGCGCGTGACCGGCGACTATCGACCCGAGAAGCTTGGGGCGAAGATTCGCGACGGCCAATTGGAACTGATTCCGTACATGCTCGTCGTCGGCCCGCGCGACGCGGAACAGAACACCGTGTCGGTCCGCGATCGAATCGACGGCGATTTGGGCGCGATGTCGGTCGAAGCGACCATTCAGCGGTTGCAGCAAGAGATTGCCGAGCGAAAAGTGCGCAAGACGTACAGCAGCTCGGCCAATCTCGAGGCGAAGGCCGCTGGCAATGAGTACTGATGGCGCCGGGCTGCGGGCAAAGTTGCAGTCTCGCAGCCGCTGGAAACGATGGGCGATGGTTTTCGTCGGCCTGGTGATCGGTTGGGCGCTGTTCGACGTCTTTGGAGTTAGCAAGATGAGCACGCTCAAAGTCGGCGACCAGGCGCCCGATTTCACCGCCCAAGCGCACAACGGCGAGACAGTCTCACTTGCCGACTTTCGCGGCAAGAAGACGGTGGTCCTGTACTTCTATCCGCGCGACAACACCAGCGTTTGCACGGCGCAGGCTTGCTCGTTTCGCGATTCGTATGAGGATTTCGCCCGGGACGGCGCCGTGGTCATTGGCGTGAGTGGAGACTCGCTGGAGCGGCATCAAGCGTTCGCCGAGCAGAAGCGGCTGCCGTTTCTGCTCGTCAGCGACGCCGACGGCTCGCTGCGGAAGAAGTTCGGCGTGCCGAATATGCTGGGGCTGATTCCGCGGCGGGTGACGTTTGTAATCGACCGCAACGGCGTGATCCGACACGTGTTCGAAGCGATGTTTTCCGCCAGCCCACACATTGAGGGGGCCCGCGAAATCGTCAAGCAACTCGCAGCCGAACAAGGCGAACCGGCCAACTAGCGGAAAATCCAGCCCCGCTCCGGGAGTTGACAACTCGGGCCTCCTTGCACAAATTAAAGGACTCGCCGCGAGGTTTCCGAAAGGATCTAAGCGGCAAGCAAATAGGCCCCCTTCGTCTAGAGGCCTAGGACTCCGGGTTCTCAGTCCGGCAACAGGGGTTCGACTCCCCTAGGGGGTACTTGGCAGCGGTTCGATGGCTGCCGAGACTTGAATTTTGCAGTTGTAAACCCCGGTTCTGCCGGGGTTTGCTCGTTTCTTGGCGACTGGGCTGGCGTGGGCGACTCCGCTGTGCCGCCGCTCACTGACACGGATGCCGCTGACATGGGGAAGAAGAAGCAAACGGAATCGCAGCCTTCGCCGGTGGAACCTGTGGCGGAGACCACGTCGGTTCCGGAGACGCAGCCGAGTGGCGCGGCAGAAATCGGGCAGCTAGGCGAGCTTGGCCGCGAAGTCGAGGCGTTTCTGGCTCAGCGGCAGCAACTAGCACAGAAGTTGGCCGATGAGATTGCCGCGACCGAACAGAAACTGGCAGAACTGAAACGGAC
>Ga0182737_1001421_pt1 | contig 23569 bp, 17 predicted proteins | sample eDN5th30CBELigOP_FD_128878 | JGI IMG/M metagenome (GOLD analysis project Ga0182737, IMG submission 128878) | Enriched Organic Plus compost microbial communities from Emeryville, California, USA - eDNA 5th pass 30_C BE-Lig OP (version 2) (version 2) ...
GGCGCGACACGCGACGATACAATGAGGCCTTTCTTCGTCTTTCTCCCCTGGATCGTCTCGTGACCTATCCCGCTTTGCCCTACCCCCTCGAGTCCTATACGCGCGGGGCCGAGTTCGTGCGCCTGCTGGGTCAGCGCATCGTGGTGCTGGATGGAGCCATGGGCACCATGATCCAGCGCTACAAGCTGACCGAAGACGACTTCCGGGGCGAACGCTTTGCCGGCCACGGCCGTGACCTGAAGGGCGACAACGAACTGCTGTCCCTGGTCAGGCCCGACATCATCCGGGACATCCACAGGGCCTACCTGGAAGCCGGGGCCGACGTGGTTGAGACCAATACGTTCGGCGCCACGCGCGTGGCCCAGGGCGACTACGGCCTGCAGGACCTGGCCTACGAACTGAACGTGGCTTCGGCGCGGCTGGCGCGGGAAGCCTGCGATGCGGTGGCCACCCCCGACCGCCCCCGCTTCGTGGCCGGGTCCATCGGGCCACAGCCCAAGACGGCGTCCCTGTCGCCGGATGTGAACGATCCGGGCGCCCGCAATGTCACTTTCGAAGAACTGCGCGTGGCCTACACCGAGCAGGTCAACGGCCTGATCGACGGCGGCGCCGACCTGCTGTTGATCGAGACCATCTTCGATACGCTGAACGCCAAGGCGGCCATCTTCGCCATCGAGACGATCTTCGAGGAGCGCGGCATCCGCCTGCCGGTGATGATCTCCGGCACGGTGACCGATGCGTCCGGGCGCATCCTGTCGGGCCAGACCGTGGAGGCCTTCTGGAATTCCGTGCGGCATGCCCGCCCCGTCACCATCGGGTTGAACTGCGCGCTGGGCGCGGCGCTGATGCGGCCCTACGTGGCCGAGCTGTCGAAGATCTGCGATACCTACGTCTGCGTCTATCCCAATGCCGGCCTGCCCAATCCGATGGCGGAAACCGGGTTCGACGAGACGCCTTCCGATACCTCGGGGTTGCTCGAAGAATTCGCCCAGGCCGGACTGGTGAACGTGGTGGGCGGCTGCTGCGGCACGACGCCCGAGCACATTCGCGCCATTGCCGAAAAGGTCCGCGGCCTGCCGCACCGGCAGCCGCCGGTGATTCCGGTCAGGACGCGCCTGTCGGGCCTGGAGCCGCTGAATTTCGATCGCGATACGCTGTTCATCAATGTGGGCGAACGCACCAACGTCACTGGCAGCAAGATGTTCCTGCGCCTGATCCGCGAGGAAAAATTCGACGAGGCCCTGTCCGTGGCCCGCCAGCAGGTGGAAAACGGCGCCCAGATCATCGACGTGAACATGGACGAGGGCATGCTCGATGCCCTGGCCATCATGCCGCGCTTCCTGAATCTGCTGGCGTCCGAGCCCGATATCTCGCGCGTTCCGGTGATGATCGACAGTTCCAAGTGGCCTGTGATCGAGGCCGGACTGCGCTGCGTGCAGGGCAAGTGCGTGGTCAATTCGATCTCCATGAAAGAAGGCGAAGGCCCGTTCATCGAGCAGGCCAGGCTGTGCCGCAAGTACGGCGCGGCAGTGGTCGTCATGGCCTTCGATACCGATGGACAGGCCGACACCCTGCAGCGCCGCATCGATATCTGTGCCAAGGCCTACGACATCCTGGTGAACCAGGTGGGCTTCCCGCCCGAGGACATCATCTTCGATCCCAATGTCTTCGCCATCGCCACCGGCATCGACGAGCACAACCACTACGCCGTGGACTTCATCGAGGCCACGGGCTGGATCACTGAAAACCTGCCGCACGCGCGCGTGTCGGGCGGGATATCCAACGTCAGCTTCTCCTTCCGCGGCAACGAGGCCATGCGGGAAGCCATCCACGCGGTCTTCCTGTATCACGCCGTGCGGCGTGGCCTGACCATGGGCATCGTCAACGCGGGCCAGCTCGGGGTGTATTCCGACCTGGACAAGCAGGTGCGCGACCTGGTCGAGGACGTGGTGCTGGACCGGCTCGAACCGGTCGGCCGGACCGATCCGGCCGACGAGCGCACGCCCACCGAGCGCCTGGTCGAACTGGCCGAAAGCATCAAGGGGTCCGGCGCAAAGAAGGAAGAAGACCTGACGTGGCGCCAGGGGACGGTGCGCGAGCGCCTGACGCATTCGCTGGTGCATGGCATCACCACCTTCATCGTCGAGGACACCGAGGAAGTCCGCCAGGAAATCATGGCGGCGGGCGGGCGGCCCATCGAAGTCATCGAAGGCCCGCTGATGGATGGCATGAACGTGGTGGGCGACCTGTTCGGCTCGGGCAAGATGTTCCTGCCCCAGGTGGTGAAGTCCGCGCGCGTGATGAAGCAGGCCGTGGCGCACCTGCTGCCCTTCATCGAAGAGGAAAAGCGCCAGATGGCAGAGGCCGGCGGCGACGTGCGCTCCAAGGGCAAGCTGGTCATCGCCACGGTCAAGGGAGACGTGCACGACATTGGCAAGAACATCGTCACCGTCGTCCTGCAATGCAATAACTTCGAGGTCGAGAACATGGGCGTGATGGTGCCCTGCGCCAAGATCCTCGAAAAGGCCAAGGAAATCGGCGCCGACATGGTCGGTCTGTCGGGGCTGATCACGCCCAGCCTCGAGGAAATGGCCTACGTGGCCTCGGAAATGCAGCGCGACCCTTATTTCCGCGAGCGCAATATCCCGTTGCTGGTGGGCGGCGCCACCACCAGCAAGGTCCACACGGCCGTGAAGATCGCTCCCAACTACGAAGGCCCCGTGATCTACGTGCCCGACGCCAGCCGGTCGGTCGGCGTGGCCACCAGCCTGATGTCCGATCAGGCCGGCACCTACCTGAAGAGCGTCGCCGACGAATACGAACTCGTGCGCACGCGCCATGCCAACCGCCAGGCCACGCCGATGCTCACCATCGAACAGGCGCGCGCGGCCAAGCCGGCGATCGACTGGGCGAACTACGCGCCGCCGCGCCCGAAGTTCATCGGCCGGCGGGTGTTCAAGCACTACGACCTGAATGAAATCCTGAAATTCCTGGATTGGACGCCGTTCTTCCAGTCATGGGGACTGATGGCTCAGTTCCCGGCGATCCTGACCGATGACGTGGTGGGCGAGGAAGCCAGCAAGCTCCACGCCGAGGGGCAGGCCATGATGAAGCGCATCGTCGAAGGCCGCTGGCTGACGGCCAACGGCATCGTCGCCTTCTACCCGGCCAACAGCATCAACGACGACGACATCGAGATCTACCGCGACGAGACGCGCAGCGAAGTCCTGCTGACCTGGCGCGGCGTTCGCCAGCAGACGCAGAAGCGCGAAGGCGTGGACAACAAATGCCTGGCCGACTTCATCGCGCCCAAGGATTCGGGCGTGACCGACTACATCGGCATGTTCGCGGTGACGGGCGGCATCGGCATCGAGAAATACGAAAAGCAGTTCCAGGATGCCGGAGACGATTATTCCGTGATCATGCTCAAGGCACTGGCCGACCGCCTGGCCGAGGGCTTCGCCGAGACCCTGCATGCCCGGGTGCGCCGCGACCTGTGGGGCTATGTGCCCGACGAATCCCTGGCCAACGAGGACATCATCGCCGAAAAGTACCAGGGCATCCGCCCGGCGCCCGGCTATCCGGCCTGCCCGGAACACATCGTCAAGCGGGACATGTTCGACCTGCTGGATTGCGGCGAGATCGGCATGAAGCTGACCGAGGGATATGCCATGATGCCGGCTTCCAGCGTCTGCGGCTTCTACTTCAGCCATCCGCAGGCCAAGTACTTCAACGTCGGCAATATCGGTGCCGACCAGGTCGCCGATTACGTTCGCCGCACGGGCCGCGACGAAGAGGACGTGCGCCGCACCCTGGCCAGCGTCCTGCGCTGAACCGGACGATGCGCCAGGCTGCTTCCGGAAAAGATCATGCCGCGCGATGATGCCGCCCGCCGCCGGGAACTGGGCGCCTTCCTGCGCAGCGCCCGGGCGCGGGTCGCCCCGGCCGACCATGGTCTGCCCCCCGGTGTCCGGCGCCGCACGCCGGGCCTGCGGCGCGAGGAAATCGCCCAGCTGTGCGGCATCAGCACCACCTGGTACACCTGGATCGAGCAGGGGCGCGAGGTGACCGTGTCCGTCGATGTCTGGTGCCGGCTGGCCGAAGCCTTGCGCCTGGGGCGCGCCGAGCGCCACTATCTGTTCAGCCTGGCCGAATGTGCCGACCCCGAGGCCGGCCGCATGGATCCGATCGCACTGCCCGACGGCCTGCAGGATTGCGTGGACAGCATTCGTTGCCCCGCCTACGTGCTGGACCAGTCCTGGAACGTGCTGGCGTGCAACGCCGCCCTGCTGCGGGTGTTCGACGGCTGGCCCGCGCGCGGGCAGCCCAATCTGCTGCGCTACATCTTCCTCGATCCGGCCGCGCGCACACTGGTCGTGGACTGGGAAGAACGCGCCAGCCGGGTCGTGGCCGAGTTCCGCGCCGATGTGGCGGCGCTCGCGGGGGAGCCTGGCATCGAGGCGCTGGTGTCCGAATTGCAGGCTGGCAGCCCCCTGTTCGCCCGGGCCTGGACTCGGCAGGTCGTGGTGGACCGGGAAGGCGGCCTGCGTGAATTCCAGCATCCGGCGGACGGCCGGCTGCGCTTCCGGCAGTTCACTTTCCGGCTGGCGATCAGGCCGGACTGCAAGTTGGTGATGCTGCTGGACGGTTAGTGCGCGCCCCCGGCTTGCGGGAAGGCGCGGCCTTCAGCGGGCGCGGGTATGCAGCTGGCTGCCGGCCCGGCGCGACAGGCGCCGGAAGGACAGGGCCGAGGCCGCCACGAACAGGGACGTGACCACGAACCCCCAGGTCACGTCGATGCGGTCCACCTCGATCCCGCCGCGCAGGTGCATGCTCAGGTTCAGCGTGGTCGCCGCGCAGGCCACGCCCAGGCTGATCCCCATCTGCTGCGCCATCGCTGCGAAGCTGCTGGCGCGGCTCATCTGCGCGGCGTCCAGGTCCGCGTAGGTCAGCGCATTGACCGCCGTGAATTGCAGGGACCGGAAGAATCCGCCGACGAGCAGGACCGACACCATGATCCAGATCGGTGTGTCGGCGCGAAACAGCGTGCAGGCGGCGATGGAGAGCGCCGTGATCAGCGCGTTGGCCGTCAGCACGGGACGAAAGCCGAATCGGCGCACGATGGGCGTGGCGACCAGCTTCATCAGCATGGCGCCCGCCGCCGAGGTGAACGTGATCATCCCGGCCGAAAAGGCGGACAGGCCGAAGCCGACCTGCAGCAGGATGGCCAGCAGGAAGGGCGAGGCGCCGACGGCGAAGCGGCACAGATTGCCGCCCAGCACCGAAACCGCGAAGGTCTGGGTGCGCAGCAGGCTCAGGTCGATGATCGGGTAGGGCACGTGGCGGGCGTGCCGGACATACAGCATGCCGCAGGCCAGGCCCAGCGCCACCAGCCCGGCGGTGGGGCCGGCGCCCAGGCTGCCGTGCCCGATGGCCTCCAGGCTGGTCAGCAGGGCGGCCAGGGCGGTCCCGCTGAGTATGAAGCCGACCGTATCCAGGCGCGGGCGGTCGTCGGGCATGTCTCGGGGAATGAAGCGCAGCACCAGGGCCATTCCCAGCACGCCGACGGGAATGTTGATCAGGAAGATCCAGTGCCACGAGGCGTAGGTCACCAGGAAGCCGCCCACGGGCGGTCCGAGCACGGGCCCGAGCAGCGCCGGCAGGGTCAGGAAGGCCATGGCCTTGAGCAGCTCCGCCTTGGGAATGCGCCGCAGCAGGATGATGCGGCCGACTGGAACCATCATGGCGCCGGCCATGCCCTGCACGAGCCGGGAAGCGACGAGCTGGGGGATGTTCTGGGAAGCGGCGCAGGCCACGGACCCGAGCGAGAACAGCGCGATGGCGGCGAGGAACACCCGCTGGGCGCCGAAGCGGTCGGCTGCCCAGCCGCTGATGGGCACGAACACGGCCGTGGCCAGCAGGTAGGCCGTGATGGTGATGTTCATGTGCACCGCCGTGGTGCCGAAATCACGCGCCATGGCGGGCAGGGCGGTGGCGACGACGGTGGAGTCCAGCATCTGCATGAACAGGGCGCAGCCGACGATCAGGGGGATCATCCGCAGGTCGCGCGGCGAGGGGGCGGGGCCGGAGGGGGAGGGTTCTGACATCGGGTGGGGCTGGCTGCGCCCGAGTGCAGTAAACTTGGGCGCAATCGGTCATGGAGATCGGCTACGGCACTATTATGGCAAACAACTACACCTCGGAACTGACCCAGTTCCTGAACCAGTACAAAACGGAACATCCCGACACCGAAACGCGCCAGCGCGCCGGCCGCGCCCGCCTCTGGGACAAGGATCTGGATCCGGAGCTGCAGGAAAACTTCCGGGCGGCCCGGGTGCCCCAGGATCCCTACGTCTATTATCAGAAGGCCTGATCCGGCCTCATGCCGCCCCCGCTGCCCGATTCCGGGCTGGACGCCCTGATGGCGCCCGCGGAAGACAGCACGCCCGACGTGGTCGACCACGTCGCCTTGGCTCGCCTGTACGGCGAGCCGCTTTTCGCCATTCCGCAGGATCTCTACATCCCGCCCGACGCGCTCGAAGTCTTCCTGGAAGCCTTCGAGGGTCCGCTGGACCTGCTGCTCTACCTGATCCGGAAGCAGAACTTCAACGTGCTCGACATTCCCATGGCCGAGGTCACCGCCCAGTACCTGGCCTATGTCGAGCAGGTGCGGCGCTCCAATCTGGAACTGGCGGGCGAGTACCTGCTGATGGCGGCGCTGCTCATCGAGATCAAGTCGCGCATGCTGCTGCCGGTGCGCCAGTCCGATAGCGGCGAGGAAGTCGAGGACCCGCGTGCCGAACTGGTGCGCCGCCTGCTGGAATACGAGCGCATGAAGCTGGCGGCCCGAAGGCTGGACGAAATGCCGCGGGTGGGCCGCGATTTCCTGGTGGCGCATGCCGAGGCCGACTTCGAGGTGGCGCGCCTGCTGCCGGAAGTGTCGCCGGACGACCTGCGCGAGGCCTGGGCCGCGATCATGCACCGGGCGCGCCTGAATGCCAGCCATCGCATCACCCGCGAGCAGTTGTCCGTGCGCGACCACATGAGCCATATCCTGCGCCGCCTGTCGGACGTGCGCTTCATGGAATTCACTGAATTGTTCCTTGAGCGCATCCGCATGGGCGAGCCGGCCGCCGTGATCGTGGTCCATTTCCTGGCATTGCTGGAACTGGCCCGCGAATCGCTGCTGGAAATCACCCAGGCGGCGCCCTATGCGCCGCTGTACGTCAGACTGTCCTACACGCGCTCGGCCTGAGGCCGGGCGTCGGAGAATCCCCTGTGAAAGTCGTCCATTCCATCGAGGCATTGCGCGATCAGCTGCGCGGCCAACTGCGCGTGGCCTTCGTGCCCACCATGGGCAACCTGCATGCCGCGCACCTGTCGCTGATGCGGCTGGCACGCCAGCATGGCGACCCCGTGGTGGCCAGCATCTTCGTCAACCGGCTGCAGTTCGGCCCGAACGAGGACTTCGACCGCTATCCCCGCACCCTGGCCGAGGATATCGAGAAGCTGGAGGCCGGGCGCGATGTCTATGTGCTGTTCGCCCCCGACGAGAAAGAACTGTACCCGGAACCGCAGAATTTCCGCATTCAGCCGGGCGAAGCCCTGGGCAAGATCCTGGAAGGCGAATTCCGGCCCGATTTCTTCATGGGTGTCAGCACCGTGGTGCTGAAGCTGTTTTCCTGCGTCCAGCCGCGTGTGGCCGTGTTCGGCAAGAAAGACTACCAGCAGCTGATGGTCGTGCGCGCGATGTGCCGCCAGTTCCAGTTGCCGGTGGAAATCATCGCTCACGAGACCGTGCGCGATGCGGACGGCCTGGCGCTGTCTTCGCGCAACCGCTATCTCAGTGTGCAGGAGCGGGCCGAGGCGCCCAACCTGTATGGCCTGCTGCAGCGGGTGCGCGATCAGATCCAGGGCGGCCGCGTCGATGCCGGCCAGGCCGAGGGCCAGGCCATGCAGGCCTTGCGCGAGCGCGGCTGGGTGCCAGACTACGTCGCCGTGCGCCGGCAGCGCGACCTGCAGCCGCCCACGACCCAGGAAATCCGCGAAGGCGAGCCCCTGGTGGTGCTGGCGGCCGCGCGCCTGGGCACCACCCGCCTGATCGATAACCTGGAGTTTCAGGTCGAGGCAAGCTGTCAGAACTGACAGGTGTGCTCACGGCGCGGTTCGGGCAGAATCCCCCTGGCATGTGACGCACATGCCTACAACAAACACATACAGGGGGAGCACTCATGCTGGAAAGCGATTCGATCCAGGAACGCCCGGACAGCCGGGAAACACCGCTGGGCTGTCTGACACTGCGCGAGCGCGAGGTCACGGGTTATCTCACGCAGGGGCGATCCAATAAATACATCGCCGCCGAGCTGGGGGTTACGCAGCGCACGATCGAGGCCCATCGGGCGCGCATATTCCAGAAACTGCGCGTGCGCAATGCGGTCGAGCTGACCCGGTATTGCCTGTCCAGAAGGCTGGACGAACCTGAATCCGGCACGGGCCACGGCGGGGCGCCCGCCGGGGCGTGCATCCGGAAACCCGAGCCTATCGCGCGGGACAGGCTTCTGCCGGTTTCGCGGCCAGTTCCTGGATGGGGTCGATATCCGCCTGGCGGGTCAGCCGGGATTCCAGCAGGGGCGCCTGGCCGTTCAGCCTGGACAGGCGCAGGACGTTCGACTGGATGAATTCCAGCGTGGCGTAGGCCTGGTCGCCGGTCTGCAGGATGAAACGGACCGGTTCGGTGGATACCAGGTGCCAGCAGCCCAGGGCCGCTGTGGCGGCGGTGCCGTCCAGCGGTGCGCTGCGGGCGCGCCACTGGCCGTCCGGGGCCAGGGTCAGCGTCATGCGGCGCGCCGGGCAGTCGGCCTGTCCGGCGGGGCAGGCGATGGTGCCCAGGTAGGTCCGGGTCTCGGCCAGTTCCTGCGGGACTGCGGCCGGGCCGGCCGATGGGGCGGATTGCCCGGCGCCGTCGTCCGCAGGCGCCGCTTTTTTCTGGTTGTCTGCCCCGAACCCGAATTGCAGCTGCGACGGGGCAACCGTGTCGGCACCGCCCTGGGCGCGGTGCCGGGCATCGGATGCCGTATCGCCGCGCGAGACTTCATAGAAGCCGGGCTCGCGTTGCTGGGCGCAGGCGGCCAGCAGGGCCAGCAGTCCCAGGCTGAGCAGGCGGGGAATCGTGTGGTTGAGGGCGCGCGGCATGGTCGTGACGGACAGGATCGTGAAGCCGCCATTCTACGCATTTGCAGGAGGCTTGGCGATGGGATGCGGGGAGATGGCCGAATTGGGCATGTCGTGGCTGGTCGTGGCGGTGGGCGGATACCTGGGGGCCTGGCAGGGGCGCTGGGCCCAGGCCTACGCCGACCGCCTGGATGCGGGCGAGCCCGCCACGGCGCCCACCCTGTGGGCTGCGGCGGCGGAAGCCCCGTTCCGGCGCTGGCGGCCGCTGCGGGACGCCGCGATGGCGGCATCCCTGGGGCTCGTGGCCGGGCTGCTGGCGGCCGGCGGCAGCCCGGTAGCCGCACTGCCGGCCATCGTGCTGGCTGCGCTGGCCTGGATCGATGCCCGCAGCGGCCTTCTGCCGGATGCGCTCACCTTGCCCCTGATGCTGGCCGGATGGCTGCTGGGCGGCCTGGGGTTCGGGGCCGCCGTTGGCGCATCCACGCTGGTCTGGGCGGGCCTGGCCGGAGCGGCCCGGCTGTATCGCCGTGTGCGCGGGCGCGACGGTTTTGGCGGCGGCGACGTGAAGTGCCTGGCGGCGCTGGCAGGCTGGTTCGGGCCGCAAGCCGCCTTCGGCATCCTCTGGCTGGCCTGCGTGCTGGGGCTGCCCGGTTGCCTGGTCCGACGCGGCGGCTGGCGGCGGCCGTACCCCTTCGGGCCCTGCATTGCGCTGGCGGCCGGGGCGTGGATGCTGGCTCCGCCTGCGGTACATTCATGGTTCTGAACTCATCATGCGGGGATGCCATGTTTTCCATCGGCCTGACCGGGGGCATCGGCTCGGGCAAGTCCAAGGTCGCCGACTGGCTGGCCGAGTGGGGCGCGGCGGTCATCGACACCGACAGGATCTCCCACGACCTGACGGCACCGGGGGGCGCCGCGATCGAGCCGCTGCGGACGGCGTTCGGCGCGGATGCGATCGGTCCGGACGGTGCCATGGACCGCGACTGGATGCGCGCGCGCGCGTTCGCCGATCCGGCGGCGCGGCTGCGGCTCGAATCCGTGTTGCATCCCCTGATCGGCCAGGCCGTGCAGGATCAGGCCCGGCAGGCCCGGGGGTCATATCTCGTGCTGGTCGTGCCCCTGCTGGTCGAGTCCGGCCGCTGGCGCGACCGGGTGGACCGCATTTGCGTGGTCGACTGCGATCCCGAGACCCAGGTGCGCAGGGTGCAGGCGCGCAGCGGGCTGACGCGCAGCACCATTGAGCGTATCATGTCCGCTCAGGCGTCCAGGGCGGATCGTCTGGCGGCAGCCGATGACATCGTTGTCAATGATGGGTCGACTGACCTGGATGCGCTGCGCCGGCGTGTTCTGCAGCTCCATCAGGCCTGGAGCGACCGCGCCTCCCGGACGGCGGCCGGACACACCACTCATGGATAGGGTCTTTTGCGCGTGATTTTGTACGAGTACCCCTGTAATGAACGTGTACGCACCCTGCTGAGGGTCGAATACCTGTTCGACCGCCTTTTCTTCTTTGCCCGGGGCGAAGACGCCCATTGCCACCAGATCGCCATGACGACGCTGTTCGATCTGCTGGACATCTGCGAGCGCGCCGACGTCCGCACGGCAGTCCTGCAGGACATGGATCGGCATCGTTCCGCCCTGTCCGGGCTGCGCGAGCATCCTGGCGTCGACCGCATCACGCTGGACCGCCTCCTGGAAGAAATCCAGGCGGTGTCCGCGGCGCTGGCAGGGCAGGGCCGCATCGGCCAGTGCCTGCGCGACAACGAGTGGCTGGCCAGCCTGCGCGGCCGGATCACGGTGCCGGGCGGTTCCTCGCCCGTGGACATGCCTTCCTACTATTCCTGGCAGCTTAAGCCGACCGAGGCCAGGGCCGCCGACCTGCGCGGCTGGATCGAGCCCCTGATGCCGCTGCACCGGGCCATGGCCCTGATCCTGCAGCTGCTGCGCGATGCGGGGGATGCGCGCGACCAGATGGCCGGGCAGGGCGCCTACCAGGAAATGCTGGGCGGCAAGTCCTTCCAGTTGCTGCGCGTCTGGGTCGACCCGGTTCTGGGCGTCTTTCCGGAAATCAGCGCCAACAAATACGTTATCTGGGTGCGCTTTTCCGCCCAGGACAATGAACTCAAGCCCCAGCCGGTCGGCCGAGACGTCGCTTTCCGCCTGGCCCGCTGCAATCTGTAGGACCCCATCATGGCCCATGTGACGACGCGGCCCGGCGGCGCGCGCCGCCGGATCCTGGTGTGGGCGGCGGCCTCCGGTCTGGTGGCGCTGGCCCTGTGGTATTTCTGGCCGGGCGGTGCGAGCGCCCCGGGAGGCCCCGGCGGGCGGGGATTCCGGATGGGGACTCAGGCTACGCCGGTCTCCGTGGCGCAGGCCGAACCCGGCCGCCTTGACCGCACCCTGCGGGCCCTGGGCACCGTGACGCCGCTGGCAACCGTCACCATTCGTGCGCGCGTGGACGGTCCCCTGCAATCGGTGAATTTCGCTGACGGACAGGCCGTGAAGGCCGGCGACGTGCTGGCGGTGATCGATCCCCAGCCGTTCCGGATCCAGCTGGAACAGGCCCTGGGCCAGCAGATGCAGCATGCCGCCCAGCTCGATCAGGCGCGCCGCGACCTGGCCCGGTACGAACAGCTGTTCAAGCAGGATTCGGTGGCGCGCCAGCAGTTGGACGCGGCCCGGGCCCAGGTGCGTGAACTCCAGGGGCAGGCGAAGTCGGACCAGGCGGCGGTGGATGATGCGCGGCTGCAGCTGGGCTATACCGAGATCCGGGCCCCCGTGGACGGCCGCCTCGGCCTGCGCAAGGTCGATGCGGGCAACATGATCCGCGCTTCCGATGCCGATGGCCTGGTGGTGCTGACCCGGAGCCGGCCGATCGACGTGGTGTTCTCGATTCCGCAGACCCGCCTGCAGGACCTGCTGGCGGCGCGCCGCGCCGAGCCCGGCCTGCAGGTGCGCTTGTTCAGCGATGCCGCCGGGACGCCGCTGGCCACCGGGACCCTGGTGGCGGTGGACAACCAGATCGACCCGGCCACCGGCACTGTCCAGCTCAAGGCCCGCTTCGACAACGCCGACGAGTCCCTGTTTCCGAATCAGTTCGTCCAGGTCCGCCTGCGCCTGGGCACACAGGCAGGCGTGACGCTGCCCCTGCGCGCGGTGCAGCGCGGCTCGCAGGGCGAATACGTCTATCGGATCGATGCCGAGCGCAAGGCCAGGATCGTGCAGGTCGTGACCGGGGTGGATGACGGCGAACGCGTGGTGATCGAGTCCGGCCTGCAGGCCGGCGACACGGTGGTGGTCGAGGGCACGGACCGGCTGCGCGATGGCAGCGAGGTCGAGGTCGTCTCCCCGGATGCGGCGCAGGCACATCCGGAGGCCGGCCGGAGCCCGGGTTCGTGAACCTGTCTCGCCTGTTCATCCTGCGGCCGGTCGCCACGACCCTGGCGATGGTCGCGCTGGCGCTGGCAGGCCTGCTGGCTTACCGCGAACTGCCGGTATCGGCGCTTCCCCAGGTGGATTTCCCCACCATCCAGGTCACCACCCTGTATCCGGGCGCCGGCCCGGACGTCATGACCGCGCTGGTGACCTCGCCGCTGGAACGTCAGTTCGGCCAGATGCCGGGCCTGTCGCAGATGCTGTCCACCAGTTCGGGCGGTTCGTCGCGCATCACGCTGCGCTTCGACCTGGGCCTGCCGCTGGACGTGGCGGAACAAGAGGTGCAGGCGGCGATCAACGCCGCATCGAACCTGCTGCCTTCCGACATGCCTTCGCCGCCGATCTACAGCAAGATCAATCCGGCCGATGCCCCGGTGATGACCCTGGCGGTGACGTCGCCCACGCTGCCGCTGCCCCAGGTGCGCGACCTGATCGAGGTGCGCGTGGCGCAGAAGCTGTCGCAAATCGGCGGCGTCGGCCTGGTCAGCGTGGCGGGGGGGCAGCGGCCGGCGGTGCGCATCCAGGTCGATCCCCAGGCGCTGGCGGCCCACAGCCTGACGCTGGCCGATGTGCGCAGGGCCGTGACCCAGTCCAACGTCAACCAGCCCAAGGGCAACCTGGACGGGCCGCAGCGGTCGATCACCATCAGCGTCAATGACCAGCTCAAGGATCCGGCTGAATACGAGCGGCTCATCCTGGCCTATGAAAACGGCGCACCCCTGCGCCTGGGAGACGTTGCGCAGGTGCGACGCTCGGCGGAAAACCTGTACCAGGCCGCCTGGTTCGGCCGGACGCCTGCCATCCTGCTGAACATCCAGCGCCAGCCCGGGGCCAACGTGATCGAGGTGGTGGACCGCGTCCAGGCCCTGCTGCCCGGCTTGCGGGCCACCCTGCCCACCGGCGTGGACCTGCAGGTGGCCTCCGACCGCACGCATACGATCCGCGATTCGGTCGCCCACGTGCAGATCGAGATGCTGCTGGCCATCGCCCTGGTGGTGGCGGTGACCTTCGCGTTCCTGCGCACCTGGCGGGCGACCCTGATCCCGGGAGTGGTCGTGCCGCTGTCCCTGGTGGGTACTTTCGCCGTGATGGCCCTGCTGGGCTTCAGCATCAACAACCTGACCCTGATGGCGCTGACCATCGCCACCGGGTTCGTGGTGGACGACGCCATCGTCATGATCGAAAACATCGCCCGCCACATCGAGGAAGGCGAGACGCCGATGGCGGCCGCGCTGCGCGGGGCGAAGCAGATCGGCTTCACGCTGGTGTCGCTGACCCTGTCGCTGATCGCGGTGCTGATCCCGCTGTTGTTCATGGCCGATGTGGTCGGGCGGCTGTTCCGCGAGTTCGCCGTCACCCTGGCCGTGGCCATCCTGCTGTCGCTGCTGATTTCCCTGACGCTCACGCCCATGATGTGCGCCCGCATGCTGCGGCCGGCGTCCGAAGGCGGTACGGAATCGCTTGCCGCGCCGGACCGGGCTGGAACGAAAGGCGCCGGCCCGGAAGGCGGCGGGCCGGCTGGGTCCGGGCAGCGCGGCGGTCTCTGGATGGACCGGCTGATCGCGGCCTATGACCGGGGCCTGCAATGGGTGCTCGCGCACCAGCGGACGACGCTGTGGGCGGTGGTGGTGACGCTGCTCGTCACGGCGGGCCTGTACGCGGCCATCCCCAAGGGTTTCTTCCCGCAGCAGGATACGGGGGCGCTGCAGGCCATCACCCAGGGGCCGCAGTCGGCCTCGTTCCAGGTCATGAGCCGCCTGCAGCAGCAGGCTGTCGAACGGGTGCTGGCCGACCCGGCGGTGGCTTCGGTGGCGTCTTTCATCGGCATCGACGGGGACAACACCACGCTGAATACCGGGCGCCTGCAGATCACGCTCAAGCGGCTGGCCGAGCGCGAGGACCGGGCGGGCGCCGTGATCGACCGCCTGCAGGCGGCGCTGCGGCCGGTCGTGGGCCTGGAGGCCTGGCTGCAGCCGGTGCAGGAACTGTCCGTCGAGGACCAGGTCAGCCGCGCCCAGTTCCAGATGACGCTGTCGGGACCGGACGAAGCGGCGTTGGCATCGTGGACGCCCAGGCTGGTGGACGCCCTGCGCGCGTTGCCGGAATTGCGCGATGTGGTCGGAGACCTGCAGGACCGCGGCCTGGCATTGTCCGTGGTGGTGGACCGCGATGCGGCGGCCCGGCTGGGCGTCACCCAGGCGTCGATCGACGATGCACTCTACGACGCCTTCGGGCAGCGCCTGATTTCCACGATCTACACGCAGTCCGCGCAATACCGGGTGGTCCTGGAGGCAGGCGCCGATCTGCTCGACGGCGGCCCCGAGGCACTGCAGCACCTGCATGTGCCGACGGCTTCGGGCGGGGTCACGCCGCTGTCCAGCGTGGCGCGGTTCGAGCCCGGGCTGGCGCGCCTGGCCGTGCAGCGCCTGGACCAGTTCCCGGCCTCCACCGTCTCGTTCAGCCTGGCGCCGGGTACCGCACTTTCCGACGCCGTGCAGGCCATCGAGTCGACACGCGCCGCGCTGGGCGTGCCGGATTCCATCGAGGTCCGGTTCCAGGGCGCGGCCCAGGCCTTCCAGGCCTCGCTGTCGAGCACGCTGTGGCTGCTGCTGGCGGCCGTGGTCACCATGTACATCGTGCTGGGCGTGCTGTACGAAAGCCTGATCCATCCGGTCACCATCCTGTCCACGTTGCCATCGGCGGCCATCGGCGCCCTGCTGGCCCTGTGGCTGGGCGGCGCCGAACTGGACATGATCGGTGTGATCGGCATCATCCTGCTGATCGGGATCGTGAAGAAGAACGCCATCCTGATGATCGATTTCGCGCTGGATGCCCAGCGGGAACGCGGCCTGGGGCCGCAGGCCGCGATCCACGAGGCCGCGCTGCTGCGCTTCCGGCCCATTCTGATGACGACCCTGGCGGCCTTCTTCAGCGCCATTCCGCTGATGCTGGCCTCCGGATCCGGGGCGGAACTGCGCCAGCCGCTGGGCCTGGCCATGGTCGGGGGGCTGCTGTGCAGCCAGTTGCTGACGCTCTTCACCACGCCCGTGATCTACCTGCTGTTCGAGCGGCTGGGCCGGCGGCGGGCGGCGGGCGGCTGACATGCGATTCTTCGCCCTGTTCCTGCGCCGGCCGATAGGCACATCCCTGCTGTGCCTGGCGCTGGTCCTGGCCGGGGCGCTGGCGTTGCGTTTCCTGCCGGTGGCGCCGCTGCCGCAGGTGGATTTTCCGATGATCTCGGTCTCGGCCTCGCTGCCCGGGGCCAGCCCCGAGACCATGGCTTCCAGCGTGGCCATGCCGCTGGAGCAGTCGCTGGGCGCGATCGCCGGGGTGGAAAGCATGAGCTCGCGCAGCAGCGAAGGCCAGACCACCATTTCCCTGATGTTCGAGCTGGACCGCGACATCAACAGCGCCGCGCGCGACGTCCAGGCCGCCATCAATGCCGCGCGGCCCATGCTGCCTTCGGGCATGCGCGACAACCCCACCTATCGCAAGGTGAATTCGTCGTCCTCGCCGATCATGACGCTGGCGCTGACCTCGGACACCGCCACGCGCGGCGAGCTCTACGACCTGGCGTCCACCGTGCTGGCGCAGAAGCTGGCCCAGGTCAACGGCGTGGGGCAGGTGACGCTGGGCGGCAGCTCGCTGCCGGCCGTGCGGGTGCTGGTGGATCCGCGCGCGCTGGAATCCATGGGAATCACGCTGGATCGCGTGCGCCAGGTCCTGCAGGATGTGAACTCGTTGCGTCCCGGCGGGCTGGTGCGCCGCGGCGACACCCAGTGGCAGATCCACTCCAGCGGCCAGCTGCGCAAGGCTGCCGACTATGCGCCACTGGTCGTGGAATGGCGCGACGGCCGTCCTGTGCGGCTGGGCGATGTGGCGCGGGTCGAGGACTCGGTCGAGGACACCAACCAGGTCGGCTATTTCAACGACCACCCCGCCGTGCTGATGATCATCCGCCGTCAGGCCGATGCCAACATCATCGAGACGGTCGATGCGATCCGCGCGCTGTTGCCGGAATTCCAGGCGCTGCTGCCGGAGCAGGTGCGCCTGACCGTGGCACAGGACCGCACGCCCAGCATCCGGGCTTCCCTGTTCGAGGCCGAGCTGACCCTGGTGCTGTCGGTGGTGCTGGTGGTGGCCGTGGTGCTGGCCTTCCTGGGCAGCTGGCGCGCCGCGCTGATCCCGGCCATTGCCGTGCCGGCCTCGCTGATCAGCACCTTCAGCCTGATGTGGTGGTTCGGTTTCACCCTGAACACGATTTCCCTGATGGCCCTGATCGTGGCCACCGGCTTCGTCGTGGACGATGCCATCGTGGTGCTGGAAAACATCATGCGCCATGTGGAGCGCGGCATGCGTCCGGCGCGCGCCGCCCTGCGGGGCGTGACCGAGGTCGGCTTCACGGTGCTGGCCATGAGCCTGTCGCTGATCGCCGTGTTCATCCCCTTGTGGCTGGTGGGCGGCCTGGTGGGGCGGTTGTTCAAGGAATTCGCCGTCACTTTGTCGGTGGCCATCGGCGTGTCTCTGCTGGTGTCGGTGACGCTGACGCCGGTGATGGCGGCGCGCCTGCTGCGCGCGCCGGGCACGCACGAAACCCCGCCCCGGGGCGTGCTGCGGAATTGGCTGCGGCGCTGCGGCCAGGCGGGCGAGGCCGCCTACCGGCGGTCCCTGCGCTGGTCGCTGGATCATGGGCGCATCGTGCTGCTGCTGCTCCTGGCCACGGTAGGGCTGAACGTCTACCTGTATGCCAGCATTCCCAAGGGCTTTTTCCCGCAGCAGGATACGGGGCAGCTGATGGGTTTCTTTCGCGTCGACACCGGGACGTCCTTCGGCGAGACCCAGGCCCGGCTGGATGCGTTCCGGCGCGTGCTGCTGTCCGACCCGGCGGTGGATACCGTCACCGCCTATGCCGGCGGCCGCGGCGGCAGCAACTCCAGTTTCATCCAGGTGCAGCTCAAGCCCCTGAGCGAACGCACGGCCAGTGCCGGCGATGTCGTCAACCGCCTGCGCCCCCGTTTCGAGCATACGCCGGGGGCGCGCATGTTCCTGGTGCCGCAGCAGGATATCTTCGTGGGCCATTCCTCGCGGGCGGGTTCCTATTCCTACGTGCTGATGGGCAGCGACCTGGCCCTGCTGGGCCAATGGCTGCCGCGCGTGCGCAATGCCCTGGCCGCGCTGCCCGAACTCGTGGATGTGGACGACGATGTCGAGGACAAGGGCCGCCGGGTCGAACTGGTGGTCGACCGGGATGCGGCCCGGCGCCTGGGCGTGCAGATGGCGGACCTGGCGGGCGTGCTGAACAATGCTTTCAGCCAGCGCCAGGCGGCCGTGCTGTATGGCGTCCTGAACCAGTACCACGTCGTCATGGCGGTGCAGCCCCAGTACGCCCGGGACCTGCATTCCCTGCGGGCCTTGCAGGTGATCAACGCCGCCGGCGAGCGCGTCCCGCTGACGGCCTTCACCCGGATCACCGAAGGTACCGCGCCGCGCTCGGTCAATCACGAAGGCCTGCTGGCGGCCGATTCCGTGTCCTTCGGCCTGGCGCCCGGCGTATCCCTGGACCAGGCGCTGACCGCCATCGATCGCGCCGTGGCGCGCATCGGCATGCCCACGCAGGAGCTGCAGGGCGGGCTGGACCAGAGCGCCGGCATGATGCGCGATGCGGTGGCGCAGCAGCCCTGGATGCTGGCGGCGGCGCTGGTGGCCATGTACCTGGTGCTCGGCATGCTGTACGAAAGCACCCTCCACCCGATCACCATCCTGTCCACGCTGCCTTCCGCCGGCGTTGGCGCCTTGCTGGCCTTGCGGCTGGTGGGCATGGAGTTCACCCTGATCGCGCTGATCGGTGTCTTCCTGCTGATCGGCATCGTCAAGAAGAACGCCATCATGATGGTGGACTTCGCCCTGCAGGCGCAGCGGCGCGAGGGCCTGGACCCGCGCGAAGCCATCTATCGAGCCTGCCTGGCGCGCCTGCGGCCGATCCTGATGACCACCCTGTCGGCGATGCTGGGGGCGCTGCCGCTGCTGCTGGCCACGGGGGCGGGCGTGGAAATGCGCCAGCCCCTGGGGCTGACGATCTTCGGCGGCCTGTTGGTCAGCCAGGTGCTCACGCTCTACACTACGCCCGTCGTCTACCTGAGCCTGGATCGCCTGCGTGGATCCCGCCGCCGTGCTCCTCTCCCGCCGCAACAGGAACCTGCCCCCCATGGCTGATCGCGTGTCTTCGCGTCATGACGCGGACTCCGTTTCCGGGCGTCCGCATGCCCGCCGTTTTCCGCGCCGCACGGCGCGCGCGCTGCTGGCTGCCGCGGCTGTTCTGGCCGTTTCGGCCTGCGCCGTCGGCCCCGACTACCAGCGGCCCGTCCAGGACGTCGGCGTGGCCTATGCCCATGCCCCCGAAGGCCGCTGGATCCCGGCCGACACGCCGCCGCAGGCACTGCCCGCCGACTGGTGGGCGCTGTTCGGCGATCCGGTGCTGAACGACCTGATGGACCGGATGCCCCGCGGGAACCTGGACCTGGCCCAGGCCGAAGCGCAGTTCCGGGAAGCCCGCGCCGCGCTGGATTCAGCGCGCGCGGGCCTGTTCCCGTCGCTGGGCGTGTCGGGTTCCGTGAACCGGGCCGGGCAGGGGGTGTCCGGTGCGGGCAATCCCGCCACCACCTACAGCCTGTCGGCCACCGCCAGCTGGGAGGTCGACCTGTGGGGCCGTGTGCGGCGCGACGTGGAAGCGGCACGGGCCGGCGAGCAGGCCAGCGCCGCCGATCTGGATGCCATGCGCCTGAGTCTGCGGTCCACCCTGGCCCAGGCCTATTTCGGCGTGCGCGCCAGCCAGCTGCAGGACGCCTTGCTGGCCCGCACGCTGGACGAATATGCGCGTGCGCTGGAAATGACGCGCAATCGTCTGGCGGCGGGTGTGGCGTCCCCCGCCGATGTGGCGGCGGCATCCGCGCAGCTGGACCAGGCTCGCGCCCAACGCATCCGCCTGGGGTGGCAGCGCGAGCAGCAGATCCATGCCATTGCGGTGCTGCTGGGACAGGTGCCGGCGAGCTTCCGGCTGGGCGGCGGCGCCAGCCTGCCGGCAGTGCCCCGGGTGCCGGTGGGCGTGCCTTCGGCCCTGTTGCTGCGCCGCCCCGACGTGGCGGGAGCCGAACGTCGGGTGGCGCAGGCCAATGCGCGCATCGGCGTGGCGCAGGCCGCCTGGTTCCCCGACCTGACCCTGAGCGCCCAGGGCGGCTACCGGGCGGCGGAATTCGCCTCGTGGATCATGGCGCCCGCGCGTTTCTGGACCCTGGGGCCGGCCCTGGCGGCGAGCGTGTTCGACGGCGGCGCCCGCGCCGCTGCCGTGGCTTCCGCCCGGGCAGCCTACGACGCCCAGGCGGCTGCTTACCGCAAGACGGTGCTGGATGCCCTGCGCGAGGTCGAGGATGCCTTGGTCCAGACCCAGGCGCTGGCAGAAGAGCAGGCCGCCCGGGACCGCGCGCTGGCGGCGGCCCGCGAAACCCTGCGCCAGGTCACCAACCAGTATCGGGCCGGCCTGGTCGATTACCTGAGCGTGGTCCAGGCGCAGACCAGTGCCCTGAGCGCCGAGCAGACGGCGCTCGATGTGCGCGCCGAGCGCCTGACGGCATCGACGCAGCTGATCGCCGCACTGGGCGGCGGTTATTCGTTCAACTGACCAGCTGGCCGCGGATCGCGGCGATGCCGTGCGCGCCGTGCAGGCGCGCGGCTTCCAGCGTGTCGAGCGACTGGCCGCCGATGGCGAAGACGGGCCGGCCTGCTGCATCCGCAAGGGCCCGGAACCGGTCCCAGCCCAGGGCCTGGAGACCGGGGTGGGTGTCTGTTTCCAGGACGTGTCCCAGCACCACGAAATCGGCCTGGAGCTGGCGCGCGCATTCGATGTCCGCGGGCGTGTGGGCGGAAACCCCCAGCCAGCCCGGCGGCCGCGTGTCGTCCTGCAGGACGCGGGCTGCGTCGGCCGCCCGCAACTGCACGCCATCGGCTTCGGACCACCAGGCGACCGGATGCGCGCTGTTGACCAGGCAGCGGGCCCCATGCTGGCGGCACAGGGACAGGGTGGCGGAGAACGCCTCGCGCAGCGAGGCCGGATCGCCGTTCCAGTCCGGCTCGCGGAACTGCACCAGCTTCAGCCCGCGCAGCAGTTCCTGGCGCAGTTCGGCCAGCCAGCCGGACAGCCGGCCGGGCTGGCCGATCCGGCTGAGGCGGTAGCGCGTGGGCAGGCGCAGCCAGCGTAGCGGCGGGGCCGCAGCCGGCAGCAGCGAGCCGCCGCCGGGGCCGATGGGGTGTTCGGATTCATCCAGGCGGATTTCCCAGGGATCGACCCAGTCCAGCGCCTGGCTCTCGCGGCCATGGGGCTCGCCTTCCCAGGCGGTCACCTGGCAGAAGGCCAGTTCGACGATGGTCTTGGGATATTCGTGCACGTACACCACCCAGGGGTAGACGCGCGTGGCCCGGATGCCGAGTTCTTCATCCAGTTCGCGCACCAGCGCCTGCTCGACGGTCTCGCCGGCTTCGATCTTGCCGCCCGGGAATTCCCACCAGCCGGGCCAGGCCTTGCCTTCCGGGCGCTGCCCCAGCAGGAGCCGGCCCCGCGTATCGATGATCAGGCCGGCGGCCACGCGGATGTAGGGTTTCGAGTCAGTCATGGTGATTGATGAACGGTATCGGATCAGATGTGGCGGGCGGCCCAGTCGCGCGCGAACTGGCGCGCCACGCGCCCGGACCGGGAGCCGCGCTCCAGCGTCCATTGCAGGGCCTCCGTGCGCGCTTCGCCGACCTGGGCCTCGGTGCAGCCATGGACCCGCAGCCAGTGGCCGACGATGTCCAGGTAGTCGTCCTGGGCAAAGGGGTAGAACGACAGCCACAGGCCGAAGCGTTCCGACAGGGAGATCTTTTCTTCGACGGTTTCGCCGGGATGGATTTCACCGTCGGGCTGGTGCTGGGCCTCGAGGTTTTCGTGCATGTATTCCGGCATCAGGTGGCGCCGGTTCGAGGTGGCATAGATCAGCAGGTTGTCGCCCGGCGAGGCGACCGAGCCGTCCAGCGCGGACTTGAGCGCCTTGTAGCCGGCTTCGCCTTCTTCGAAGGACAGGTCGTCGCAGAACACGATGTAGCGTTCCGGCCGGCCATGGATCAGCTCGATGATCTGGCCCAGGTCGCCCAGGTCCGATTTGTCGATCTCGATCAGGCGCAGGCCCCGGCTCGCATGGGCGTCCAGCAGGGCACGCACCAGCGAACTCTTGCCTGTTCCGCGCGCGCCGGTCATCAGGACGTTGTTGGCCGGCTTGCCGGCCAGAAAGGCCAGCGTATTGCGTTCGAGGATGGCCTTCTGCCGGTCGACGTGCCGCAGGTCGTCCAGGTGGATGGGCGCGATGCGGCGGACGGCCTCGAGCCAGCCGCGCGCGCCCCGGCGCTGCCAGCGGTAGGCGTGGGCCGTCCAGTCGATGGCGGGCGGAGCGGGCGGCAGCCAGGCCTCGAGTTGGGCCAGCACGCCCATCGCCCGGTCCATCAGCGCCTGCAATCGATCTTCTGCCACGGAATTCTCCCGAATGTGATGCGGAAAGTATAATCTGGCTCTTTGCGGCCGCTTCCGGCGGGCGCCCATCAGCATCCGGGTCCGTCTTGAACTTCTCAGAACTGTTCGCTCCCATCGTGTCCGACATGCAGGCGGTCGATGCCGTCATCCGCGCCCGTCTGGATTCCGAAGTCGTCCTGATTCGCACCATCGGCGATTACATCGTCGGGGCCGGAGGCAAGCGCATGCGGCCAGCCATGGTGCTGCTGGTGGCAGGGGCGCTGGGCTACCGGGGCGACAACCACCACCGCCTTGCGGCCGTGGTCGAATTCATCCATACCGCCACGCTGCTGCACGACGACGTGGTCGACGAGTCCGACATGCGGCGCGGCCGCGAGACCGCCAATGCCGTGTTCGGCAATGCGGCCAGCGTGCTGGTGGGCGACTACCTGTATTCGCGTTCGTTCGAAATGATGGTCGAGTCCGATTCCATGGCCGCCATGGCGGTGCTGTCGGCGGCCACCACCATCATTGCCGAGGGCGAAGTCCTGCAATTGCTGAACGTGCACGACCCGGACGTGTCCCTGGACCGCTACCTGCAGGTCGTGCGCTACAAGACCGCCAAGCTGTTCGAGGCCGCCGCCCAGGTGGGGGCCATCATTTCAGGCGCGACGCCCGAACAGGAGGTCGCCGCGGCTGCCTACGGCCGCCACATCGGCACGGCCTTCCAGCTGATCGACGACGTGCTGGACTACAGTGGCGACGTCAAGGCCCTGGGCAAGAACGTGGGCGACGACCTGCGCGAAGGCAAGCCCACCCTGCCGCTGATCCGGGTCCTGGAAACCGGCACTCCCGAACAGCGCGGCCTGATCCGCAGCGCCATCGAGACCGGCGATGCCGACTTCGAGGCGGTGGCGCGCGCCATTCATGCCACCGATGCCCTGGATTACACCCGCCAGGCGGCCCGCGCCGAAGCCGACCTGGCCCGCGATGCGCTGTCCGCCTTCCCGGATTCCGTTTATCGGGAAACTCTGCTAAAATTCTGTGCTTTCGCGGTCGAGCGCGACCGTTGAAAGCTTCCCGCTGGCGGGCATTGGCCATGTTCATGGCCGCGTGATCCTGGGTCATTCCTGGGTCGTGTGTTCGCCTGGCAGCACCGTCGGGGTGTAGCTCAGCCTGGTAGAGTACTACGTTCGGGACGTAGGAGTCGCATGTTCGAATCATGTCACCCCGACCACTCTTTTTTTGAAGACGCACGGCCGCAAGCCGTGCGTTTTTGTTTTCGGGCGTGCGCTTTCCAGGCCCGTCGTGGCTTACGGTGCCGCCAGCCGCATCAGGCCGGCGCCGGCGCCGTCCTCGATCACCCAGACCGCGCCGTCGGGCGCCACGGCCACGTCGCGGATGCGCCGCCCCAGCGGCCATCGGTCCGCC
>Ga0182737_1001423_pt1 | contig 23542 bp, 19 predicted proteins | sample eDN5th30CBELigOP_FD_128878 | JGI IMG/M metagenome (GOLD analysis project Ga0182737, IMG submission 128878) | Enriched Organic Plus compost microbial communities from Emeryville, California, USA - eDNA 5th pass 30_C BE-Lig OP (version 2) (version 2) ...
GAAGCACGGCGGCTTCTACCTCGGCTCCATCGGCGGCCCCGCCGCCCGCCTCGCCCAGGACTGCATCCGCAAGGTCGAGGTCGTGGAATATCCCGAGTTGGGGATGGAAGCGATCTGGCGTATTGAGGTGGAAGATTTCCCGGCCTTCATCGTCATCGACGACAAGGGCAACGACTTCTTCCGTGAACTGAACCTGAGCTGAGGCATGAATCGCGCACACCCCGTCCTGGCCATCGCCGCCCTCCTGTGCCTGCCCCACGCCGCGGCCGCCGCGCCCGTGAGCCAGACCTGCCAGCGCGACGCCCTGGTCATGCTGTCGGAAGTGCGCGAGGCCCGCGCCGAACTTGCCGAGGCGGCCACCGCCTCGGACAGGGAGCGCTGCGCCGCCTGGCGCAAGCAGGCGGCGACGCTTCGCAAGGCCAGCGCTTTTTACAAGCGCTGCCAGACCGGGGCGGAGCGTGATCGCAACGTGGCCAACGCCAACGCCGGCGTCGCCCAGTACGACGGCGCCGTCAGAACCCAGTGCGGCGGCAAATAGCCTTCCGCGAAACCGGCGCGCTGGCGACGCAACCCCATGCGACGGCGGTGAACGGCGGCGCGCCCGCCTCCCGGCAAAGCCGGCTCCCACTTTGCGGCGACTTGCTTTACAAGCCATGACGCGCCGGCGCCGCATTGCCGGCATCGGTCCGTCGCCTGAAAGCAGGAAATCCCCGTGAGCGCTCATTCAACGCCGGTTCCCTCCGCCTCCCGCCCGTCCGGCCCGCTGCAAGGCGCCGTGCGTGTGCCTGGCGACAAGTCCATGTCGCACCGGGCGCTGATCTTCGGCCTGCTGAGCGTGGGCGAAACCCACGTTACCGGCCTGCTGGAAGGCGATGACGTGCTGGCGACCGCCGCCGCGGCCCGCGCCCTCGGCGCCGATGTGGTCCGCACCGGCGAAGGCGCCTGGACCGTGCGCGGCGTCGGCGTCGGCGGCCTGGCGTCCCCTGCGGAAACACTGGATTTCGGCAACGCCGGCACCGGCTCGCGTCTGATGATGGGCGTGGTCGCCGGCCATCCGGTCACCGCCACCTTCGACGGCGACGCCTCCTTGCGCAAACGCCCCATGCGCCGGATCATCGATCCGCTGCTGAAGATGGGAGCCCGCGTCGTCGCCGAAGCGGAAGGCGGGCGCTGCCCGCTGACCCTGGAAGGCGCCCGCGAAACCGTTCCGGTGGTTTATGAAACGCCGGTGGCCTCGGCCCAGATCAAATCGGCGGTGCTGCTCGCCGGCCTCAATGCCCCAGGCAGGACCACGGTGATCGAGCGCGAAGCCTCGCGGGACCATACCGAGCGCATGTTGCGCCACTTCGGCGCCACGGTGGAGGTGGAGCCCTGGGGCGAACACGGCCGCAAGATCACCCTGACCGGCCAGCCGGAACTTGCCGGCTCGGACATCGCCATCCCCGCCGACCCCTCCTCCGCCGCCTTTCCGCTGGTGGCGGCGCTGATTGTGCCAGGCTCCGGGATCACGCTGGAAGGCGTGATGATGAACCCGCTGCGCACCGGCCTGTTCACGACCCTGCGCGAGATGGGAGCCGACATCGAGGCCATCAACCAGACCAGCGAGGGCGGCGAGGACGTGGCCACCCTGCGCGTGCGCGCCAGCGCCCTGAAGGGCGTCGACGTGCCGGCCGAGCGGGCGCCGTCCATGATCGACGAATATCCGGTGCTCGCCGTGGCGGCGGCCTTCGCCGAAGGGGAAACCCGCATGCGCGGCCTCTCCGAACTGCGCGTCAAGGAATCCGACCGTCTCGCCGCCATCGCCGACGGCCTGACGGCGGCGGGCGTCGTCAACCGCATCGAGGGCGACGACCTCATCGTCACCGGCGGCGCCGGACGGGTGCGCGGCGGCGGCGTGGCCGCCACCCATCTCGACCATCGCATCGCCATGTCGTTCCTCGTGCTGGGCCTTGCCGCCAGCGAGGGCATGCGCATCGACGACGCCGCCATGATCGCCACCAGCTTCCCGGCGTTCACGCCGCTGATGCGGTCGCTCGGCGCCGACATCGCCATGGACGGAGGCTGAAATGGGCGCGCCGACCGCTGCCGTCATCGCCTCCAACATCGCGCCGGTGATCGCCATCGACGGCCCCGCCGCCTCCGGCAAGGGCACGCTGGCCCGCCGCCTCGCCGCCCATTACGGGCTGCCCTGGCTGGACACCGGCCTGCTGTATCGCGCCGTCGCCGTGGGCGTGCTGAACCACGGCGCGGCGCTCGATGATGAGCCGGTCGCGGTGGCCATCGCCCGGGGGCTGCCGGCGGATTTCGCCGACAACCCCGCGCTGCGCACCGGCGAGGCCGGGGCCGCCGCCTCCCGGGTCGCCGCCCTGCCCGGCGTGCGCGCCGCCCTGCTGGACGCACAGCGCGCCTTCGCCGCCCGCCCTGGCGGCGCGGTGCTGGACGGGCGCGACATCGGCACGGTGATCTGTCCCGACGCGCCCGCCAAGCTGTTCGTCACCGCTTCGGCCGAAGCCCGGGCCGACCGCCGCTACCGGGAGCTGGCGGCGCGCGATCCGGCCGCGTCCTACGACCGGATCCTGGCGGATATCCGCAAGCGCGACGCCGACGACGCCAGCCGCGCCGTGGCGCCGCTGGTTCCGGCGGCGGACGCGGTGCTGCTCGACACCACCAGCCTCGACATCGACGGCGCCTTCGCCAGCGCCCTTGCCATTGTCCAGCGCCTGCTCGGCGCGCCCCAACCCGGCCGCTGACCCCTCGCGACGTCCACAATCGGAGATTTCCGGGCTGGCGAGGCGCCGGCTACTGCTCCTGTCCATGAAGCGCGATCCGGTGGATCCGCAAGGAGCGGCAAGCAATGGCAATGGGTTCCGTCCCCGCCGGCGAATTTCTGGGCGTGGCCGTCCTGGTGTATCTGGGTAATGGCGGCGTCGCCGCCGCCCTGCTCAAGGGCTCGAAAGCCGAGGGCGCCGGCTGGCTGGCGATCACCGCCGCCTGGGGCTTCGCCGTCGTCTGCGGCGTGCTGACGGCCCAGGCCGCCGGCAGCCCTGAGGCGCATATCAATCCGGCGATCACCCTGTTCGTCGCCGCCCGCTCCGGCAACTGGTCCCTGCTGCCGCTTTATGTCCCGGCGCAGTTCCTCGGCGCCTTCGCCGGCGCGGCGCTCGTCTGGCTCACCTACCGGCCATTCTACGCCGCCACGCCCGATCCGGCCCTGAAGCTGGCCACCTTCTGCACCAGCCCGGCCGAACCCGCGGCGGACAACCCGCCCGCTGACGATGCGCCAACGCCGCCGACGGGCGCCAGGCCCAGCGGCGCCAGATCCAGCGGCGCCAGCGCCTCAGCCTGGCTCGCCGAAATGCTCGCCACCTGCATGCTGGCCCTGCTGGTCGCCGTCATCGGTTCGCAGGGCGTCGCCGCCGCCGGCCTGCCGCACGGCCTTGGTCCGCTGCTGGTCGGCCTGGCGGTCTGGGCGATTGGCCTCAGTCTCGGCGGCCCCACCGGCTACGCCATCAACCCGGCGCGCGATCTGGCTCCCCGCGTCGCTCACGCCCTGTTGCCGGTAGCCGGCAAGGGCGATTCGGGCTGGCGCTACGCCGCCGTGCCGACGCTGGCGCCGCTGGCCGGAGCGCTGCTGGCGGCCGGGCTCACGCGCAGTTTCGGCATTGGCTGAACCGGCGCCCCCGCGGTTGACCCGCCGCGCTCCCCCAGTCCACCCTGCCACAGGGCTGTTTTGCCCTGAAACATTTCCGTCCGCCGGGAGCAAAACGTTTCGCCGCCGCTCCATGACAGTTAATGATGGGCCGTGACCGATTCGCCCGGCCCTCACATCCCAGACCGGAGACTGCGCCAATGCCAGCGCTGTTGCGCTCGTACACCTTCTGGATTGCCGCCGCTGTCATTCTCGTTCTGGCTTATATGGCGACGCCGTTCATCGCCGCGGCCCATCTGGCCGAAGCCGTGCGCAACCGCGATGCGCCCGCCATTCTGGCCCAGGTCGACAAGGGTTCGCTTGGCCGTTCCCTGACGCGCCAGGTGCTGCGCGCCTATCTGGCCATTCACGGCAAGGAGCAGGCGGCGAGCCCGTTCGCCCAGCAGATCGCCGCCGGCCTCGCCGCCAACGCGCTCTACCCGGTGCTGCACCAGATGACGACCCCGGCCGCCCTCTCCGAGCTGCTGGAGCGCGGCTGGCCCGACGAGGGCGGCAAGCCTAAGCCTGTCGCGCGTCTCGGCATCGACGGCATCGGCGGCGCGCTGGCCAAGATCAACGACGCGTCATTCACCGGCCTGACCCACTTCCGCATGAATGTGGACGTCGACGGCGACCCCAAACGCCGCCTCGGCTGGCGCTTCCGTATCAGCGGCTTTCGCTGGAAGCTTTACGCCATCGACCTGTCGCCGGAGATCCTGCACGATATCGTCGCCCGCCTCCCCGTTGCGGAGCGCATGAAGATCGAGGACAAAAGCGGCGAGCGGCGCGTCTTCTGAACATCGCCGCGCGTGGCGGATCGCGACGCCGCCGGCGCGACGCGCTCCCTGCAGGCGCCAGACCGGTGGTTCAGGCCCCGGACGGGCGTCCGGCGCGCCGGGTCGCCGGCGCCTTCGCCGGATCTTCTGGCCAGAAGTGCCTGGGATAACGTCCACGCATGTCGGCGCGCACGTCCGCCCATGAGCCGCGCCAGAAACCTGGCAAATCACGGGTGATCTGGATCGGCCGTTGCGCCGGCGACAGCAGATGCAACGCCAGCGGCGCGCCCGCCACGTCTGGATGCGTTTCCAGACCGAACAGTTCCTGCACCTTCACCGCCAGCGTTGGGCCATTCTCGCTGCTGTAGTCGATCGGCGCGCTGGTCCCCGCCGGCGTCGTAAAATGCGTCGGCGCGGCGCTATCCAGTTCGCGCTGCAAATCCCACGGCAGCAGCGCCCGCAGGGCGTTGCTCACGTCCTCGGCGCTGATCTGCCCCAGGCTGCTGCGCCCGGCGAGGAACGGCTCCAGCCAGGCGCCGTCCAGCAGGGCGGCGTCCGACAGGTCGGGCCAGCGTTCATCGCCGGCGGCGCGGCGCATGAACAGCACCCGGTCGCGCCATTGCCGCAGCGCCTTCGACCAGGGCAGGGCGTCGAGCCCCACCACGGCGAGGCCACGGGCCAGCACGCCGGCGCAATCATCGTCCGGCTCCGGCGCGGCGGTGGTTTCCGCCAGCACCAGGGCGCCGAGCCGCCGCTGCGCCCGCACGCGCACCGCTGACGTCTCGCGATCGAACGTCACCACGCGCCGTTCTTCGATACGGTCGCCGCCGAGCAGCAGCACCTCCTCCGCCTCCAGCGCCGCCGCCAGCATGACGCGGGCGGAAGCCGCCGCGCCCATGGCGTCGGCGACGCATAACCAGCCGGCGCGGGCCAGGGCGCCGCCGCCCTCCAGCCGCACGCCGCGACCATTGACCATATGAAACTGCCCGTCCCGTCCCCGCGCCCGGGCGATGCGATCCGGCCAGGCCAGCGCCAGCAACAGACCGGTGGAAGGCGCGATGCCTTCTGGCAGGCGCAGCAGCGCCGCCAGGGCCTGGCGGGCGGCCGGGTCGCGCAGCGCCCGTTCGGCCTGCTTCACCCAGCCATCGGCCATGCGGCGCAACGCCTGGGCGCGGGGAGCCCGATCACGGCCGAAGCGCTCCAGCCGCTCCGCCAGATCGATGCTGTCGCCGCCGGCGCCCCGTTCGCCGATCAGCGCGGCGATGCTGGCGGCGGCGCGGCCGTGGCCCGCCGCCGTCGCCGCCAGCACCATGCGGGCGAGGCGCGGCGACAGCGGCAGTTCCGCCAGCGCCCTGCCCAGCGGCGTGGCGCGGCCATCCGCATCGCGCGCGCCCAGGTCTTCCAGGAACGCCGCCGCCTCGTTCAGGGCCGGGCGCGGCGGCGGGTCGCAGAACGCCAGGGCCGCCGGATCAGCGACGCCCCACATGGCGCAATCCAGCAGCAGCGGCGCGAGGTCGGCGTTGAGAATTTCTGGTTTGGCGAATGGCTCCAGCGCCGCGTCCGCCGCTTCGGCCCACAGGCGGTAACATACGCCTGGCGCGGTGCGGCCGGCGCGCCCGCGCCGCTGGTCAGCCTCGGCCCGTGAGGCGCGCACGGTTTCCAGCCGGGTCATGCCCACCGCGGGCTCGTAACGCGGAACCCGCGACAGGCCGCTGTCGATAACGACGCGCACGCCGGCGATGGTGATCGATGTTTCGGCGACGGACGTGGCCAGCACCACCTTGCGCCGCCCCTCCGCCGCCGGGGCCACGGCCCGGTCCTGCGCCGCCGGCGGCAGCGCGCCGTAAAGCGGCGCCACGTCCACCAGATCGCCGCCAGGGAATCCGGCCAGTCGCTCCGTCAGCGTTCGCTGGGCGCGCATGATCTCGCCCTGCCCCGGCAGGAACACCAGAATGGAGCCGGGATGGGCGCGCAACGCCCGCATCGCCGCATCGGCTATATCCTGCTCCAGCGGCGCGTCGCCACGCCGGCCCAGCCAGTGCGTCTCCACCGGATAGCTGCGCCCCGGGCTTTCCAGCACCGGCGCCGGGGCGCCAGCGCCGCCAAGCAGGCGCGCGACCCGGCCGCCGTCGAGCGTCGCCGACATCACCACCAGGCGCAGATCGTCGCGCAGGCCGTTCTGCACGTCGAGCGCCAGCGCCAGGCCGAAATCCGCATCCAGCGAACGCTCGTGGAACTCGTCGAACAGCACGCAACCGACGCCAGTGAGTTCCGGATCATCCAGCACCATGCGCGCGAACACGCCCTCGGTGACCACTTCGATGCGGGTGCGCGGCCCAACACGCGATTCCAGCCGCACGCGCAGACCCACCGTCCCGCCGACCTCCTCGCCCAGGATCGCCGCCATGCGGGCGGCGGCGGCGCGGGCGGCGAGACGGCGCGGCTCCAGCACGATAATCTTGCGCCCTCGCAGCCATGGCGCGTCGCTGAGCGCCAACGGCAGACGCGTGGTCTTGCCGGCGCCCGGCGGCGCGATCACCACGGCGGACAGACCGGCAGACAGCGTTTTCCGCAGCGGCGCGACGATTTCCTCAACAGGCAGGACGTCGGTGACAGGCGACAAATTCAGCATCCTGAACGGGTTAGCGGATGTCGAGGCCGCAATTCCTCAAATATCCATATAAACTGCGTTGTTTTTGGAACAATCGTGGCTGGCGATTGTTTCTCATCCACGGAATGGCGTCGACGCCCTCTCCACAGGTCAGTCCGGCTGATCTGACGATAGCTGACTGGCGGAGCCCGGGCGCGCGGGGCGCCGCCAGACGCAACAACCAAAAAACATCCTGACAAGCAAATTCAATGCTGCGGTTCGCCAGTGCGGGCAAGGCCTGTTCATGGCTGCAGCCGGGGAAGAAATGATGACAGAGAACACCGGAAAATCCCGCCGGGGTTTCGCCTCCATGGATCGCGAACGGCAACGGGAAATCGCCAGCAAGGGCGGGCGCAGCGTGCCCGAGGAAAAGCGCAGCTTCTCGCGGGACCGCAGCCTTGCAGCGGCCGCGGGGCGCAAGGGCGGCCAGAATGTCAGCCCGGAGGACCGCAGCTTTTCCCAGAACCGTGAGCTGGCCTCTCATGCCGGACGCAAGGGCGGCCAGTCCTCGCAACCCTTGCGCAGCGCCAGCCGGAGCGCCGCCCCGGATGATATGCTGAAAAGCCCTGTCATCGCTGGCGCGCCAGGCCCGCTGACAGAGGCATGAACCGGAAATACCTGAGCAGAGGCGACCCATGTCCCATGGATATGGGTCGTTTTTTATTGGCTGAGCTCATGCGTAACGGCGCCATGGGCCAATCGCGATGGTTCCACCGGCGGATATCACCTCCGTCCAGGAAACCGCCGCGCCCCTGGAGCATTTCCAGTGGGGAGCAACGCGCAAAATCTGCCCTACTTCTTCAGTCCGGGACGTCTGCTTCGCGCAACGGCGAACAAGCCCGCCCGAAAGCGCACTAGCGCGCCGCCGATTTTGGCCCGGCCTTTGCCGGCGGACGCGCCGCCGGCGACGATCCCGGCGCCGTCCTCGGCGCAACGCCGATGATTGGCCCCACCGGATACAGCCAGTCGCGGCGCCCGACGTCCGGCGCATAGATGCTGGAGATGGAGCCGTCGAGATAAAGGGCGTCCGGCGTCTTCAGGGCGTCGCGGAACAGGCGGGCGAAGGAGCCGAAGCTGACCGGCTGGTCCGAGATGGCGAACACCACGGTCCCGCCGCCCCGGACGCCGACGCCATTGCGAATCTTGAGCGACTGCCCCTCCCCGGCGAAACGCGGATGCAGCTTGCCGTCGATCACCAGCATCGGCCCCGACTGGGTGGCGTAAAGCGCCCGCGGCTTCTGGCGCAGGTACCGCTCGGTGGTCAGAACGCCGGCCCCGGAGTCGGTGACATAGAACACCCCGTTCGGCTTCATATGGAAATTGCCGGACCCACGCCGGGTGTTGGCGGCGCGCAGCTGCTTGCCTCCCTCCACGAACAGGCCGACCGGCCCGCGATCATCGCCGTACATGCCGCCATTGATCGCCATCACCAGCTCCCGGCCGGCGGGACTGTCGACAAGGCGGCTCAGGCGGCCGTAAGGCTGGCCATCGGCGCCGCGCAGGTACATCCGCACCTGATGATCGCGCAGGGAAATTTCGCAAACCACATGCCCGACGCCTTCAAACGTCAGCTTGCGGCACAACCCGTCGGCGTGGGCCACGCCCGCCGCGGCGACGCCGCCGGAAGCCGCAACGGCGGCCACAAGCCCGGCGCGGACGATAACCGCGCGAATGCCCTGCCGCCGGTCGCGCCAGGCCTTGCCGCCATGATCCGGGTCCGTCACAACGGCTCCGCGCAAAACGACGCCGGCGCCGCCGGCAGGCAGCCCTGAAAGGAGCGACCGGAAAGCGACCCGCCACCGGCGAACATTACAAATCTCGCGAAGCATGGAATATCCGTCGCCGGAAAGTTGAAACCCAGGGCCCACAGCCAGCGCGACCAGAATCGGCCATCGTGGCGCTCGTCGCTTGTGTCGCGACTTGTCGGCAGCATGATGGCGCGGCGGCGCATCAGGTTTTCATCTGGTCCAGCATGCGGCACAAGTCAGCGCGAATGGTGCGGCGCGCCAGCGCCTGCATCGGGCGCGCCGTTGCGGGATCAGCGAAGCGCGCGGCCATGGAGCGCCCTGGCGTCACGGTCACGCCGTCGCCGTCGCGCGGCTCCACCCTGGAGGCCGGATCCTGAAGGGCGCGGGCAATGTGCTCCGCACCGCCCAGACAGATAAAATCGTCATCGCGGCGCAAGGGCGCCGTCGCCTGCTCCAGCGCCAGCGCTTCATCGATGATCCGGTCGCGGCGGTCCTCCGGCATGGCGGCCGCCCATGCGAAAGCCTCCGCCGCCAGATCGAACAGTTGCTCGCTGCGCTGGGAAGGCGCCGAGGCGTCAGCGCAACGCGGTCCATCGATGGTCAGCACGGCCATGGTGTAAATCGCCACCAGCGACGCCTGCTCCCGCAATCGCGTCCGGTCGCGCCGGGCGCTCCTGGCCGCCGAGCGCATCAGTTCTCGGCTGTAGACGAAACCGAGATAAGCGCTGCCGCCATCCCGCAGGCGCCGGTCCTGCCATCCCCGCGCCAGCCGCCCCCGGCCGGCGTCGTGCTCGCGCTCCAGGGCATCGCCCAGCGCCGCATATTGCTTGTGATCAAGCAGGTCGTCGAACCGGTCGACCAGCTTCTGGCTGGCCGGCGCGGGCGCACGGGTCTGAGGATGCGTCCGGGTCGCCGCCGCGCCAACGCTGGCCCAGCCCACCGCCATGGCGACCGCAAGGACCGCCCGCATCGCCAGCCGTCGGCCGCGGTTGCTCACATATGGCGTCATGCGCCAGCCCATGCGCGTTTCTCCTGTCCCCCTGGGGCGCTCCGCGTCACGACGGCCGCCGGGGCGCATGGGGAGATAAACTTCACAACGCATATCCCGGAATATGCGAACATATGTCAGCGTCGCCATGATCGCACTGCATCCTGCCCCCGCTCATCCGCCCGTCCCGCTTCCCCGGAAACCGCGCGACAACCTCCGACAACGGCCAGGGGTCTGAAGCGCTGAACATATGGCGCGCCGAATGGTTCCCGCCGCGACCATCCCGAAACCCATGCGCGGTGCGCAAGACACATCGCGCTGGCTGGCCGGGCGGGCTGCCGGCTGCCCCCGAATTTTCAGGGCGCGGATGCGCCGGAACGCGCATTCGGGCGCCCTGACGTCAGTGCGCCTCTTCCCAGTTATCGGCGGCGCGCGCGTCCACGTGCAGCGGCACGGCCAGCGACAGCAATGGCAGCGGCGCCTGCTCCATCACCTGGCGCGCCACGGCGATGGTGCGGTCGGCCTCCGCCTCGGGAACCTCGAAGATCAGTTCGTCGTGCACCTGCAACAGCATGCGGCCGGTGAGGCCCGCGTCAACCAGCGCGGCGTCCATGCGCGTCATGGCGCGACGGATGATGTCGGCGGCGCTGCCCTGGATCGGCGCGTTGATGGCCTGGCGCTCCACCGCCGCCCGCTGCGACGGGTTGGAGGACGTGATGTCAGGGTAATGGCAGACGCGGCCAAACAGCGTGGTGACGTAACCATTTTCCCGGCAGGCTTTTTTGGTCGCGTCCATATAATCGCGGATGCCGGGGAAGCGCTCGAAATAGCGCTTGATGTAGGCGCCTGCTTCCTCGCGCGGAATGCCGAGCTGCGCCGCGAGGCCAAAGGCGGAAATGCCATAGATGATGCCGAAATTGATCGCCTTGGCGCGACGGCGCACCATCGGATCCATGCCCTCGACCGGCGCGCCGAACATCTCCGACGCCGTCATGGCGTGGATGTCGACGCCCTCGGCGAACGCCCGCCGCAGCTGCGGAATGTCGGCGATATGGGCGAGAATACGCAGTTCGATCTGGGAGTAGTCGGCCGAGATCAGCTTGCGGCCCGGCTCGGCGACGAAGGCCTGGCGGATTTTCCGGCCTTCTTCAGTGCGCACCGGAATGTTTTGCAGATTGGGCTCGGATGACGACAGCCGGCCAGTCGTGGTCGCCGCCAGGGAATATGAGGTGTGAACCCGGCCAGTCTGCTGGTTGACGTATCCCGGCAATGCGTCGGCGTAAGTGGACTTCAGCTTGGCGAGCTGGCGCCATTCCAGGATGCGGCGCGGCAGCTCGTGACCGTCGTCGGCCAGCTCCTCAAGAAAACGGGCGCCGGTGGCCCATTGCCCGGTCGGCGTTTTGCGGGCGCCGGGCAGTTGCATGCGGCCGAACAGGATGTCGCCGAGCTGTTTGGGCGAGCCGATGTTGAACTTCTCGCCGGCGAGTTCATAGACCTCGTCCTCAAGTCGCGCCAGCGACTGGGCGAACTCGCCGGAGAGGCGCGACAGCATCTGCCGGTCGACGGCGACGCCGCGCTCCTCCATGGCCGCGAGCACGGCGACCAGCGGGCGCTCCAGGCTTTCGTAGACCTGGGTTCTGCCTTCGGCGACGAGACGCGGCTTCAGCACCCGCCACAGGCGCAGGGTGACGTCCGCGTCTTCGGCGGCGTATTCGGTGGCCCGGTCGATGGGCACGAGGTCGAAGGTCACCGCATTGCGGCCGGAGCCGGCCACATCCTTGAACGGGATGCAGGCATGGCCGAGCAGGCTCTGGGCCAGCGCGTCCATGCCATGGCCGCCGGGGCCGACGCGGCCGGCGTCCAGCACATAGGACATCAGCATGGTGTCGTCATAACCGCTGACGCGCACGCCGTAGCGGGCGAATACCAGCAGGTCGAACTTGAAGTTCTGCCCCACCTTGAGGACGTTCGGATCCTCCAGCAGCGGCTTCAGCAGGGCGATCGCTTCGGCGTGCGGCGTCTGATCCGGCAGCAGGCCTTCGCTGAACAGGTCGGCGCCGCCGCGATGCTGCAACGGGATGTAACAGGCCTTGCCCGGCGCTGTCGCCATGGAAACGCCGACCAGGTCAGCGGCCATGGCGTCAAGGCCATTGGTTTCGGTGTCGACGGCGACGACCCCGGCCTCACGGGCGGCGGCGATCCAGCGTTGCAGGCCGGCGGCGTCGGTAACCGTTTCATAGCCGCTGCGGTCGACGGGCGTACCCGCGCCCTCCAGCCGGCGCGCGGCGGCAAGCGCCGCAGGCATGACAACCGCCGCGGGCATGGCAACCGCCGCAGGCGCGGAGGCGCCGGGGGCCGCCGGCTCCATCGCCGGCGCCGACGCCGCCACGGCGGCGCCGCTTTGGTCCGATGCGCCTTCGCCCGCGCCAGCTGGCCCCGGCAGTTGCGGCGCGCCCATCGGCGAATAGACGCCCGCCACAAGCTCCGGGTCGGGCTCGATGGCCGCCGCGTCCACGTCGAACAGCTCCGCGGCGCGCTTCACCAGCTGGGTGAACTCCATCGCCTTCAGAAAGGCGACCAGCCGCTTCGGATCGAAATCAACGATGCGATGATCGCCCAGCGGCGTCGGCGTCGGCGTGTGCGTGTCCAGCGTCACCAGCTTCAGCGACAGGCGGGCCACATCGGCGTTGTCGAGCAGCGACTGGCGGCGCTTGGGCTGCTTGATGCCCGGCGCCGCCGCCAGCAGCGCTTCCAGGCTGCCGTATTCGTTGATGAGCTGGGACGCCGTCTTGACGCCGATGCCAGGCACGCCCGGCACATTGTCGGAGGCGTCGCCCACCAGCGCCTGCACGTCCGGCACCAGTTCCGGCGGCACGCCGAACTTCTCGATGACGCCTTCGCGGTCGAGCCGCCGCTCCGGCCGGTAACCCGGCTTGCCGCGCACGCCCGATTCGAAATCATAGAAGGTGACGCCGTCGCCAACGAGCTGCATCAGGTCCTTGTCGGCGGAGACGATCAGCGTCTGGGCGCCAGCCTCGGAAGCCTGACGGGCGTAGGTGGCGATGATGTCGTCGGCTTCCCAGCGCGGCATTTCCACCGGCGTCATGCCGAAGGCCCGCACCGCCTCCCGCATCAACGGAAACTGCGGAATCAGCTCGGCCGGCGGATCGGGCCTGTGCGCCTTGTACGCGGGATAAAGCTCACGCCGGAACGAATCCTCCGACTGGTCAAACACGATGGCCATCACCGTCGGCTTCACGCCCAGGGCGCCGTCGCGCACGAACTGCAGCAGCTTGGCGCAGAACAGCCGCACCGCCCCCGTCGGCAAACCGTCGGACGGGCGGGCATTGTAACGCCGGTCCTGGTTCATCGACTGGAAATAGGCGCGGAACACAAAGGACGAGCCATCGACCAGCAGAACCTGGTCGTCCGGCGTCAGGGCGGGGGCCGACCCCTCTGGAGCGGAAGCGTTCATGGCGCCAGTGATAGCAATTTAATCGGCCGGCAGCCATGCCTGAAGCCGGCCGATTTTTCCCGGGGCCCGCCCCCGCCCGGCGACGATAAGGCACACATATCAATATGGTAGCGGCAAACTGCGGGTCGCGCCCGCCGAACCCCGCCCCCTGGTCGTCCCCTGCTAACCGCCCGGGCCGCTGGCCCAGGCCGCGTCCGGCAGCGCCGCGATCTCCGCCGCCGCATCGGTGAGCGGCTGGCGGCCACGGGGGCATGGGACTGGACAATCGCCCCCTCCAGCGTCGCCCGGCGTGGTCCCCGCTGCAAATAGCCGCCCGCAGGTATTCCGGCGCACAGGCGCGCCTTGCACGTCTGCCGCCTGGTTCAGGCCTGCCGGTCGCCCTTGCGCCGGCGCGTCGCCACGAACACCATCAGCGCGGCGCCGACGCCATACAACCCCCATTTGAAGGGCAGCACATCCGCCGTCTCGGAGCGGATCGGCCGCACGGCCACCGTGCCAGGGCGCGACTGAACGCCGGCCTGGCCGTCGGCCCGCGCGGCGGCGATCTGCTGCGGCGACACCACCCACTCGGCGCCGCGATGCTTGTCCCAGGCCATGAAGCCGCCGCCGACCACGACGCCAGCCACAAGCGCCAGAATGATGCGCGAAACAAGGTTCATACGTCTCCGCTCCCAAAATTACGTAACGGAAGCTACATACGCTGCGATCCCTTGCGCTGTCACGCCTTCGGGAGCCCGCCGCGTCTCACTTGAAATCCAGGGTTGCAGCATGCAAATCCACAGGCAGGCGGAAACGCCGCCATGATGCGCCCCGCGCCGCCAAAAAGGTCGCGGACCGTTCGGGAGCCTGACGATGACCACGCTTTTCCGGGATCCGCGCCTTAAACTTCAGGCTGGCGCGCCAGCAACCTTCATGAAGCCGTCCGCCGTCCTGTCTGGCGCCGCGCCGGGGCTCCGGCTGGCCGCGCATCGCTGGGGCCGCGCCACCCTCGCCGCCTGCTCCGCCCTCACCGCCGCCGTGTTCGCGTTTGAGGCCGCCGAGGCCGCGTCGCGCCATGGGACGGGCCGAAGCAGCGCGCCGCAGAGCCGTCAGGCCGCGCCGCGTGGTGAGGTCTTCCTGAACGGCCGCTGGGTCAGCTCATCCTGGTGCGACGCCACGGTGCCGGGCCCCGATGGCGGCCCGGGCGGCCCCGGCCGCGGCCTTTGCAACGCCAATACCCCCCGGCGCTGACACACGCACCCTGACAGGCCCGCCTGACTGCCGGCCGGTCCGGATTCCTGGCCTGGCGGCCCATGACATGCCTGAACCGGGCGGGGGCCCGGCATGCCCCGCGTGCGTCTTGCGCGCCGGCGGCCCGCGTGGAACTGTGCGGCCATGCTGCGGGCAAGGCCCCGAAGACATGCGCCGGGCCATTCTCCATGGCCGTCGTGTCTGGCCTGTGACGCCCGGGTGAAAAGGGAGAGAAACCATGCCAGTCAATCGCCAGGTCACCATGGCCGTGCGCCCGGTCGGCGAGCCCAAACTGACCGATTTTGGAATCGTCGACACGCAGGCGCCTTCGCCCGGCCCCGGCCAGGTGCTGGTGAAAACCCTGTGGCTGTCGCTGGACCCCTACATGCGCGGCCGCATGAGCGAGGCCAAGTCCTATGCCCGCTCCCTGCAACCGGGGGATGTGATTGTCGGCGGCACCGTTGGCCAGGTGGAGGCATCCAACAATAACGCCTTCAAGCCCGGCGACATTGTCCTGGGCTACGCCGGCTGGCAGGGCTATTACGTCACTGACGGCTCGGATCTGCGCAAGATCGACCCCGCCGACGCGCCGATCCAGAGCCATCTCGGCGCGCTCGGCATGCCGGGCATGACCGCTTACACCGGCCTGCTCAACATCGGCCAGCCAAAGGCCGGCGAAACCGTCGTCGTCGCCGCTGCGACTGGCGCCGTCGGCGCGCTGGTCGGCCAGATCGCCAAAATCAGGGGCGCCCGCGCCGTTGGCGTCGCCGGCGGCCCCGAGAAGTGCAAATTCCTGATCGACGAGCTTGGCTTCGACGCCGCCGTGGACCATCGCGACCCGGAGATGAAAGCGAAGCTGAAGGCGGCCTGCCCGGATGGAATCGACGTCTATTTCGAGAATGTCGGCGGCGCGGTGTGGGACGCGGTGTTCCCCCTGCTCAACGACTTCGCCCGCATTCCCCTGTGCGGCCTCATCGCCCACTACAATGACACCGCCATTCCCGAAGGGCCGGATCGCCTGCCTGGTCTGATGCGCCAGGCCCTGACGAAGCGGCTCACCCTTCGCGGTTTCATTGTCTCGGATTTCGCCGCCGACGGCCCGGCGTTCCAGCGCGACATGAGCCAGTGGATCCGCGAGGGCCGGGTCCGTTACCGGGAGGACATCGTCGAGGGCCTCGACAAGGCCCCGGAAGCATTCATCGGCCTGCTTCGCGGCAAGAACTTCGGCAAGCTTCTGGTCAAGGTGGCCTGAGGAGCCCCTTTGCGGCGGCCCCATGAATAACACGCCCCGGCGGGGCTGAGGCATTTTCCGGCAAGGCGCGCCGCCAGCGTCGGAAAATGCCCCCGCCAGGGCTTTTAGCCATCACGCCCCATCACGCCATGGACTGCGCGAATTCCCGCACGCCCGAGGCGATGAACTGCACGGCGATGCAGGCCAGCAGGAAGCCCATGATCTTGGTGACGGCCTGAATGCCATGCTCGCCAAGGAAGCGGGCCAGCCAGTCGGCGCCAGCCAGCACGATCCATGCGATGAAGCCGGTGATGACGATGCCGGCCAGGACGACGGCGTAGCCCAGAAACTGCTGATCCGCCGGAATTTGCGAGCCATAGCCCATTACGATGGCGATACAGCCCGGCCCTGCAAGGCCCGGCATGGCGATCGGCGAAAAGGAAATATCCACCTCAGCCCGTTTGATGGCGTCCGGCCCGCCCTTCACCGTGTCCGCCTCACCGTCGCCGGAGAACAGCATGCGGAACGCCAGCACCAGCACGATCAGACCGCCGGCAATGCGGATGCCGGCAAGCGAAATGCCGAACAACGCGATAATGCCGTTGCCGAGCAGAAAAAACGCCACGAGGATGGCGATGGCGTACAGCGCTGATTTGCGCGCCTGCTGTTGCCTGAACTGCGCCGAACCCTGACGGGTCAGGCTCAAAAACAACGGCGCCATGCTGACGGGGTTCATGATCGGCAGCAGCCCGATCACCACCAGCAACACATGCTTGGCGGCTGTCACGACAAGATCCATGGCTCCCCCATCCCTGGCGGAGCACTATCGGCGCCGCCGGTCCTGACAACAAACACTTTGGGGCGTCAAGCCCGCCTGCCCGAATGCATCACGCGATGGCTCCAGTGCGCGGGCCCGCAGGACAGGAGCGTGGCGGGCGTCGCCTGTCCAATACGCCAACCGTGCTTTCCGGCCTTTCAGCCCGCGCCTTCCCGTGCGGCGACGCCCTGCGGCTTCAGCAACCGGCGCGCACGGGCCGCCCGGCGCTCCAGGCGCCACACCGCGAGCGACAGCAGCGCGATGGGCGCGCCCACCAGCGCCGTGCAGATGAAGAACCATGGATAACCTACCTTGTCCGCCAGCAACCCCGAAGCGCCGCCAACGAATTTGCCCGGCAGGGCGTAAAGCGAGCTGAGCAACGCATATTGCGTGGCCGCCATGGTCGGCGACGTCAGCCCGGACATGTAGGCGATCAGCACCGAGCCGGCGAAGCCGCTGGCGAAATTGTCGAGGCTGATCGACAGGGTGAGCAGCGTCAGGTCATGCCCGCGCACCGCCAGCCACGCGAACATCAGGTTGGACGCCGCCGCCGCCACGCCGCCGAAGACGAGGCAGGGCATGACGCTGAAACGGGCCGCCGCCACGCCGCCGGCAAAGGCGCCGGCGATGCCGACCCAGACGCCGAACACCTTCGACACGCTGGCGATCTCGGATTTGGAGAACCCCATGTCGATATAAAGCGGATTGGCCATCACCCCGGCGACAAAATCCGGCAACCGGTACAGGGCGATCAGCGCCAGGATCAGGATCAGCGAGGAGCCCTTGCGCCGCGCCAGATCGCTGAACGGCTCCACGATCGCCTCGCCGATCGTCGCGCGCCAGCTGCGTTGCCGTGATGGAGCCGTATCCTCCGCCAGGCGCGGCGCCGCCAGCACGCCAGCCATGCCGACCAGCATCAACGCCGCCATGGCGAGATATGCGCTGCGCCAGTTGACGAAATCCGCGATATACAACGCCCCTGCCCCAGAGCAGAGCAGCGCCAGCCGGTATCCCAGCTGGTAAATGGCCGCCAGCATGGCCTGGCCGTCCTGCGGCGCGGCGTTGATGCGCCAGCCGTCCACGGCCACATCCTGGGTGGCGCTGGCGAAAGCGATCAGCAGGGCGAAGCCGATCAGACCCGGCAGAAAAACCGCCGGGTCTGACATGGCGACGCCGACCAGACCCGCCGCCACGCCGCATTGCGCCAGCATCATCCAGGCGCGCCGCCGCCCCAACCAGCGCGCGAGCAATGGCGGATCAAGACCGTCCACCGCCGGGGCCCAGACAAACTTGAAGGAATAGGCCAGCGCCACCCAGCTGAGCAGGCCGATTTCCGTGCGCGACACGCCAGCCTCGCGCAGCCACGCCGACAGCGTGCCAAACACAAGCAGGAATGGCAGGCCCGAACTGAAGCCGAACACCAGCATCAGGGCATGGCGCCGGTCCGTCAGGGAGCGGAAAATGGCGGCGTAACGGTCGCGAATCGCAGGCATGCCAGAGTATGGCGCCACAGGGGGGCTCATGACGATGCGGCTTCGACCACACGGTTCTGGACATCGCGCCCCAGCAATGCTGGCTTGCACAATACGCCAGCTTCCATAAGGAAGGGCGCGGCCAGCTCGCCAGGCAGGAACCGGGCCGGCGCCCCCGCCGCCTGGCGCGCCCGCAGCGCCGAACGAAAGCTTTGCGATGAATGCCCCCGTCTCCCCGTCCCCCGCCCCCCGTGCCGCCGCCGTCATCGGCGCGGGTCCCGCGGGCCTGATGGCGGCGGAGCGTCTGGCCGGCGCGGGGCTCGCCGTCACCGTTTACGAGCGCATGCCGAGCCCGGCGCGCAAATTCCTGATGGCCGGACGCGGCGGCCTCAACCTCACCCATTCGGAACCGCGCGACGCCTTCCTGCGCCGCTACGGCGCCGCCGCCCCGTGGCTGACCCCGGCGATCGACGCCTTTCCGCCCGACGCGCTGCGCGCCTTCGCGGCGGAGCTGGGCGAAGCCACCTTCATCGGCTCCAGCGGCCGGGTGTTTCCGGAGAGCTTCAAGGCCTCGCCGCTGCTCCGCGCCTGGCTGCGCCGCCTCGCCCAGGCCGGCGTCACCTTGCGGACGCGCTGTACATGGCGCGGCTGGAACGCCGACGGCGCCCTGGCGTTCGACGGCCCGGAGGGCGCGTTCTCCGTCGCGCCGGATGTGGTGGTTCTGGCGACCGGCGGCGCCAGCTGGCCGCGCCTTGGCGCCGACGGCGGCTGGACCGGGCCGCTGGCGGAGGCGGGCGTCGCCGTGACGCTGCTGGCGCCTTCAAACAGCGGCGTGCTGATTGGATGGTCAACCTACCTGCAGGACAAATTCGCCGGCCAGCCGCTGAAGCGCATCGCCCTGACCTGTGACGGCGTGACGGCGCGCGGCGAAGCGATCATCACCCGCGGCGGCATGGAGGGCGGCGTGGTCTATGCCCTTTCCGGCGCCATCCGCGCCGCCCTGGCCCGCGACGGTGAAGCGCGCCTGAGCCTGAACCTGCGTCCCGATCTCGACCAGAAGGAGCTGGCGGCGCGGCTCGCCGGCCCGCGCGGCCGCAAATCCGGCGCCACCTGGCTGCGCAAGGCGGCGGGCCTTGCCCCGGCGGCGGTGGCGTTGCTGCGTGAAATTGATCTGGCGGAGGGCGTCGACAGCCTGACCAATGACGCCGCTACCCTCGCCCGCCGCATTCGCGCCCTGCCGCTCAGCGTCGCCGGCGTGGCCCCGCTGGAGCGCGCCATTTCCACCAGCGGCGGCGTGGCGCTGTCAGAAATCGACGCCCACATGATGCTGGTGAAAAAGCCCGGCGTGTTCGTTGCCGGCGAAATGCTCGACTGGGACGCCCCCACCGGCGGCTATTTGCTTCAGGCCTGCTTCGCCCTCGGCGCGGCGGCGGCGGCGGGCGCGATACGCTATCTCCAGGCGCAAGGCTGATCCCGCGCAAAAACCGGCCAGGCCCACAGCCGGCCCAGGCCCGGAAAAAGCCGGCCAATGTCCCATGCTGTCGCCAGTCCAGATGCGCATCGCGCGGCGACGCCCCCTGATCGCGTGACGCCCTGACAGGCAGATGTGACCGGGACATATTCTTTCTGCCCGGCCATACGGTCTGGAAAAAATCTTGCAATGATTGCAGCGGCAATGCCTGCGGATTGGCGCATCGCCTTGCCAGGCAAGCGGTTTCCCCGACGCCGCCGGCGCCGGCCATCCACACGCGCGCATTGCCAGACGCGCCGGACACCGCTAACAATTGCCCTGTCCGCCATTCGTGGCGGGCGATGATCTCAGGGCGGGGTGCAATTCCCCACCGGCGGTAAGCGGTTTGCCTGGACGGTTCCTTTCGAACCATCAGGTCGCCGCAAGCCCGCGAGCGCCCTGCGAGGTTCGCCGGCTCCCGCCGTGCGAGGCCGCGCAGGGGTCAGCAGACCCGGTGCAACTCCGGGGCCGACGGTCACAGTCCGGATGGAAGAGATCGGTTGCAGGGGCGACCAGCCCGGCGAAAACAGATTTTCGCCCAAGGCCAGCGCCCGTCGTGCGTCCGTATGCCCTGATTCATGCCATGGCAAACAACAAGGACGCCAATCATGAATCAACACGTGTCTTCGGCCAATGTTTCCGGCGCCGCCAGCGCCCGCCGCCCCACCCGCATCGCCTTCATCCAGGCCTCCTGGCACCGTGAAATCGTCGACCAGAGCCGCGACGCCTTCCGAGCGGCGATTGCCGAAAGCGGCCGCGATGTCAGCGTCGATTTCTACGAGCTGCCCGGCGCCTATGAAATTCCGCTGCTGGCCAAAAAGCTGGCGGAACAGGGCGGTCATGACGCCATCGTCGCCGCCGGCCTCGTGGTCAATGGCGGCATCTACCGGCACGAATTCGTCGCCGACGCCGTCATCTCCGGCCTGATGCGCGTGCAACTCGACACCGGCGTGCCGGTGCTGTCGGCGGTGCTGACGCCGCTCAATTTCCACGAGCACGCCGAGCACACCACCTATTTCTACAACCATTTCAAGGTGAAGGGCCGCGAAGCCGCCGCCGCCGCCCTCGCGGTCACCGCGGCGAATTACGGCGTCCCGGTCGCGACCGCCGACGCCAGTGCCGGTTGATCGCCACTTCCAAACGAAACAACGCCGTCCAGGCAAAAAACGGGCGGCTCCAGAAATCTGGGGCCGCCCGTGATGTTTGCACAGGCTCACCCGGGCAGGCGCGCCGCCAAGGCCAACAATGGTCAACAAAGGCACGCAATACGCCGGGGCGCGTCAGCCGAAACCCACAGGGCCGGGCCCGCCACAGCCACAATGCGTCATGGCCGCACCTGTTGCGGCCATCCACGGACGGCGCGCCAGGCAACGCCTGCACTGTCCTGCGACCGTGGCCGGCGCGGGTTTCAGGCCAGCGGGACGGAGTATGCCCCGGGAGGAAAAGCGCCGCCGGTAAAAACCCGGCGGCTGACCAGGACGCGCCGCCCGAAAGACACCGCCCTGGCAGGCGCGCCCTGGGACGCGCACCGGCCACATCCGGCCTTCAGGAGGCGCCTGTTATCCCGCCCTCGCCCCGGCGTCGGCGTCCGCCCAGGCGCAGACATGGTAGTGGCCGTCGCCATACGCCGTGTCGAATACCTTGAGGCGGCGGAAGTAATGGCCGATGACGCACTCCTCCGTCATGCCCATGCCGCCGTGCAACTGGATGCCCTGGGCGCCCACATGGAATCCGGCGCGGCCAATGCGGGCCTTGCTGGCTGAAACCAGCGCCCGCCGCGCGTCCGCGTCAGCCAGCTCAAGCGCGCCGAGGCCGCGCGCCAGGCTGGCCCTGGCCAGCTCAAGCTCCACGAACATGTCGGCGAGACGGTGCTGCAACGCCTGGAAATCGGCCAGGGCGGCGCCGAACTGACGACGGGTGCGGAGGTAATCGCGCGTCGTCCACAGCGCCTGCTCCATGGCGCCCACCGCATCGGCGCAGGCCGCCATGATCGCCCGCGCCGTCATGGCGTCGAGGGCGGCGAACGCCTGGCCCTCCACGCCGATCAGCGCGCCAGCCTCAAGCCTTGCGCCATCCAGCGCCACGTCGCCGACCTGCTGGTTGTCGATGGTGCGGAACGGTTTGACAGCGACGCCCGCCGCCGTCGCCGGCACGCGGAACAGGCTGATCCCGTGCGCATCGCCGTCGTCGCCGCTGGTGCGGGCGCTGACCAGAAACACATCCGCCGCCGTCGCTCCGGCCACCACGCACTTCAGGCCGTCCAGAACCCAGCCGTCGCCGTGCCGGCGGGCGCGGGTCGTCACCCATTGGGTTTTGCCGCGCGCCTCCGGTTCATCATGGGCGACGGCGAAAACCGCCTCGCCCGAAACCAGCGCCGCCAGATCAGCGGTGGCGCCGCTAGCCGCCAGCAGGGCGCCTGGCGCGACAACGCAGCCGATGAATGGCTCCGTCACCAGCCCCCGGCCCAGCTCCTCGGCGATGACGGCGATATCCGCGGCGCCGCCGCCATAGCCGCCGGCGGCTTCTGGCAGGCCGAGGCCAGTCCAGCCCATCTCCGCGAAGCTGGCCAGCCCGGCGCGGATATTGTCGCGCGTCGCTGGACGCTTGCGCAGATTGCCGAAGGCATCGTGCTTGCGGGCGAAAGCGGCGGCGCTGTCGGCCAGCATGCGCTGGTCATCGGTCAGTTCGCGATGGCTCGCGGTTTCCCCGCGCAGCAGCAGGCGCGCCAGAATGTTGCGCTGCACCTCGCTGGAGCCGCCATAAATGGTGGCGGCGCGCATGAACAGGAAATCCGCGACCATGTCGACCGCGTGCGGCTGGCCGGGCAGATAGGTGCCGGCGCGATCCTTCGGCTCCGGGTAGAAGGCGGCGCCATAAGGCCCCAGCACCTCCACCATCATGCGCAGGATCTCCTGCTGCAACCGGGTGCCCTCCAGCTTCAGCACCGACGGCAGGCCGGCGTCGTCGCCCCCAGAGGCGAGCGCCTGCATCACCGCCTCTTCCAGCGCCAGCATGTCGATTTCGAGCTGGCCGAGGCGGTGGCGCAGGTCGGCGCTTTCGATCAGCGGCCGGCCCCAGCGCTTTTCCACCTGCGCCATGTCGCGGATCAGCGCCAGATTGCGCTTGTTGCGCGGCACATTGGCGGTGGCGACGCGCTCATTGCCTAGCAGCCATTTGGCGTAATCCCAGCCCCGGTTCTCCTCGCCCACCAGCTGGTTGGCGGGGACGATGACATTGTCGAAGAACACCTCGCACAGGCTCTCGCCGCCATCGATCGACTGGATCGGCCGCACCGTGACGCCCGGCGACCTCAGATCAACCAGCAGGAAGGAGATGCCCTTCTGCGGTTTGGCGTCCGGATCGGTGCGCACCAGGCAGAAGATCCAGTCGGAAAAATGCGAGTGGGAATTCCAGATTTTCTGGCCATTGACCACGTAATGGTCGCCCTCGCGCACGGCGCGGGTGCGCAGGGAGGCGAGATCGGACCCGGCGCCTGGTTCGGAAAAGCCCTGGGACCAGTAGACCTTGCCTTCGCGGATGTCCGGCAGGAAGCGCGCCTTCTGCTCCGGCGTGCCAAAACGGGCGATCACCGGTCCCACCAGGCCGACGCCCTGGACATTGTTGGTGGGCGCGCCGGCGGCCACCAGCTCGGCGTCGAAAATGTAGCGCTGCATGGCGCTCCAGCCGGTTCCGCCCTCTTCCACCGGCCAGCCGGGAACTGACCAGCCGTTGCGGTGCAGGATGGCGGAAATCTCCAGCATGTCGGCGCGGCTGGGGTGCACCGCCGTGCGGTTACGGCGCGTTAGCTCCTCCGGCAGATTGTCGCGCAGCCAGGCGCGCACATGGGCGCGAAAGGCGTGGTGATCCAGCTGTGTGTCCGCATGCGCCGGAATGGCGGGGGAAATCGCGTTCATGCCCTGCTCCTGCTCCCGTCAGGCGCGCCGCTTGTTGTTTCCC
>Ga0182737_1001427_pt1 | contig 23505 bp, 23 predicted proteins | sample eDN5th30CBELigOP_FD_128878 | JGI IMG/M metagenome (GOLD analysis project Ga0182737, IMG submission 128878) | Enriched Organic Plus compost microbial communities from Emeryville, California, USA - eDNA 5th pass 30_C BE-Lig OP (version 2) (version 2) ...
CGCGCGTTGTACGACTGGGCCAGGCAGCACGAGGTCTGGATCATCAGCGACGAGATCTACAACCGGATCTGCTTTACCCAGCCCCGGGCCGCCGGGCTGCTGGATGTTACCGACGATCTGTCGCGGCTGGTGATTGTGGACGGTGCGTCCAAAGCGTTCGCGATGACCGGGTGGCGCATCGGCTACAGCTATACCACGCCCGAACTCGCCGAGCAGTTCACCACCCTGCAGGGGCAGATCACTTCGGGTGCCGCGATGCCGTCGCAATACGCGGCGGCCGCCGCCTATAGCGACGAAACCCAGGCCGATGTGGGGGTGGGTGCGATGGAGCGCATCTTCCGCATGCGCCGCGACCTCGTGCTGGCACAGATCGCCGAACATGCGCCCATCCTCGAGTGCTTCCGCCCCGAAGGCGCCTTCTACGTCTTCATCCGCACCGACCGCGCGTACACCGCAGAACTGCCCGATTCGCAGACGTTCTGCCGCTGGCTGCTCGAACAAACCGATGTCGCACTCGTCCCGGGTTCGGTCTTCGGCGACGATCGCTACGTGCGACTTTCGATCGCCGCGCCGAACGCGACTCTCTCCGAAGCGATCCGCCGCATCGGCGCCGCGTTGTCACCAGCCTGACGCGCGACGCCGCCGCGCAAACCACGTGGGCGCTCCCGATCCGACCGATTCGCCGTCGCGCTCAAGCCGGCCTGGGCACCTGCCAGCCGTTTCGCTCCGCGATCGAATCGAGCAGCGCACTGCACGCGCGCTCGATGATGTCGTGCACCTGCTCGAAACCTTCCGGCCCGCCAAACCACGGGTCAGGCACGTCGAAATCGCCATTCGCCAGCGGATCGAACTCCCGCAACCGGCTGATCTCGCAAACGGCGACATCGTCCTTCGCCAGCCGGCGTACCTTCACTTCATTTTGCGAATCCATCACGATCACGTGATGGAAGCGCTGCAGGTCGTGCACAGTAAGTTGACGTGATACGCCACGCAGCGTGATCCCGCGCCGACGCGCGGTTTCCGCGCTGCGCTGATCCGGCGGTTCGCCTGCGTGGTAATTCGATGTTCCCGCGGAGTCGATTTCGAAACGGTCCGTCCACTGTCTCTGCTCCACCAGACTGCGAAACACCGCCTCTGCGACCGGCGATCGACAGATATTTCCGAGACACACAAATACGACGCCAACCCTGCTCATCCTACCTATTGCTCCCGTTACAGGTAAACCGGCAAACTTCCGGTTCAATGACTAAATCGTTTCTGACCGCACGCTCCTGTAAACGCGCACTGCTCGCCGGAATTCTCGTTGCGAGCGGCTGTGGCACCAACCCGTCGCATCCTCGATCGGGAATCGAATGCACGTCACCTGCGGTTACGGGCTTCCTGCCCCCACCTCTCGAGGAGGCAAGCGGCCTCGCGATCAGTGAACAACACCCGGGTATCTTCTGGATGATCGAAGACCACGGCCAGCCACTGCTGCACGCGGTCGATTCAACCGGTCGCATTCTCGGCCAGGTCCACGTCACCGGCGCCCAGATGTCCAACTGGGAAGACCTCGCCCTTGCACGCTGCGAATCCGGGACCTGCCTCTACATCGCCGACATCGGCGACAACCTCCGTCGGCGCGGCACAATCCACATCTACCGCGTCACCGAACCGGATCCATCCTCCGCCGCGACCGAACCCGCACGCGAATTTACCCTTCGCTACCCGGACGCACCCCATGATGCCGAGGCGCTGTTCGTCCTACCCGACGAACGATTGTACGTCGTGACGAAAGGACGAAGCGAGCCGATTACCGTCTACCGCGTCCCCCCACTTTCGCAGGACACACTCGTGCTCGAACCGGTACAGCACCTGTCCCCATCCTTCGTGCAACTGCCCGACATGGTGACCGGCGCCTCCGCAACCCTCGATGGTGTACACATCGCACTGCGTACCTACCGATCCGTGCAAGTTTACACCTTCGAATCCGACACACTCAAACCTCTGCTCGCGGAAAGTGTCGATCTCTCCGGCCTGCACGAACCACAGGGCGAAGGCGTCGGACTCAGGAACGACGGCGTGTTGTTCCTGAACAGCGAACAAGGCCTGTTTGACGATACCGCACGCCCGCCCATTTCCCGCATCGCCTGCCCCTTCACCCCCGACGCCTGACTCGGTCACCCATACCCATACCCACACCCATACCCATACCCACAGCCTTTACCCCTTACCCTTCAGCCCTCTCAGCCTCCACCCCTCACCCCTCAGCCTTCACCCGCGCCCCGCGCTATGCCCGTTCCGGGCACGATTGCTGCACTTTTCGGCAGCGGCTCGAAGCAGTTTCAAGGAGGCCGACGCATGAGCGATCACGCGACGCCACGCCGACGCAAGGAAGACTTCGACGAGTTCGAGATGCCGCCGGTCGCGCAGCGCCAACGGTCCGCCCGACCGAGCCGCTCGCGAGAGTTTTTCGAACGGTTCCGTAAACCACTGATCGGGCTTGGCATCGCCGGTGCGGCGGCGCCGCTGATTCGGGAATCCGCAGAGCAGGCGGCCGGTGACGCGGGAACCGAGGCGGAATCACCAACCGCGACTCCGCTGAGCGCGGAGGATACGGAAGAAGCCATCGCGCAGCGCATCGGGGAAGAACGCGCGAGCAGCGACCGGGACCAGCTCGTCAGCGATGCCGTAGGCAAATACGGCATTACCCACGCCCTCGCCTCGGCGATCTACGACAACGCGGTGGCAGCGAATATCGACCCGCAACTCGCCTACGGTCTGGTCAAGACCGAAAGCTCCTTCAAACCACGCGCGAAAAGCCATGTGGGGGCGCTGGGCCTCACGCAGGTGATGCCCCGCACCGCACGCTGGCTGCAGCCCGGTACAAAAGCCGATCAGCTCTACGACCAGGACACCAACCTGCGCCTCGGGTTCAAGTACCTGCGTCAGCTCATCGACAAATACGAGGGCGATACGAAGCTCGCGCTGCTCGCCTACAACCGCGGCCCCGGTACCGTTGACCGAGTGCTTCGCCAGGGCGGCGACCCCGACAACGGGTATGCGCGCAAGGTGATGGAAGGCTGAACGACGCCGGCGGCTGCGGGTAAGACGGCGTACACGTGAACAGGCGTGAGAGGCCCGGCGCGGTTCCGCGTCCGGCCTTTCGCCTTCCGCACCATTCGCATGCGAATTCTACTCCCGCTGTTCGGGCTGGTCCTGGCTGCTGCGGTCGACGCGCAGCAGATCGATTCGATGCTGCTGCGTACACACACCCGCGTCCTCGCGGCCGATTCCCTGGAAGGCCGAGGTGCCGGCTCCCGAGGCGAACGCGCCGCCGCGCGCTACATCGAGGAGCAGCTTCGACAGCTCGAGCTCGAGCCGGTCTCCGGCAACGGCTACCAGCTTCCCGTCCCGCTCGAGCGAGCCACGATTCGGAATGCGGAGTTGGCGATTTCCGGCCGAGACGGCACCAGGCGCACGTTCCGCAACCGCACCGACTTTGTCTGGAACACCGGCTCGCGCGAAGCATTCCGTAGCTTCGAAGGACCGGCAGCCTACCTGACCGATCCGCGCGATACCAGCGAAGCGTCACTGCGCGGCAGGGTCATCGTAGTGGTCGGCACGCTCGGCGCCGATGCGGCGTGGCTGGTCCCGCTCTGGCAGCGCCACGGCGTCCAGGCGGTGCTCAGCATCATCCCCGACAGCGCCCAGTACGAACTGATCAACCGCAGCCGCGGCGACGCCCGGTTCTTCACCGCCGGGGCCGACGACCCGATCTGGCAGTCGCCCCTGCCCGTCGTAATCGGGTCGCCACGCCTCGGTCGGGCGCTGCTCGGCGCACGCCTCGACTCGCTGACCCAGGGCGGCCCCGCCGTCGAGCAACTCGGGCTCAGCATTCGCGCCACCATCGAGCCGGTATTCGACGCGCTGCCGACGACCAACCTGGCGGCGGTGCTGCCCGGCACCGACTCCGTCGCCAAAGGAATGGTCGTGTACACCGCGCACTACGACCACCTGGGGATCGGCGAACCCAACGCCCAGGGCGATTCGATCTTCAACGGCTTCTCCGACAACGCCGCGGGCGTCGCCATGCTCCTCGCCATCGCCGATGCGATGCGTCGCGATCCGCCGGCCCACCCGGTCGCGTTCCTGTTCTTCGCTGCAGAGGAGCGTGGCCTGCTCGGCTCCAGCTACTTCGCGTCCAATCCGCCTTTCCCGCTCCAGAACATCAAAGGCGTCATCAACCTCGACGGCGGGTCGCCACCGGCTCCCCCGGTCGAGTGGCGCATGCCGACGAATCCCCAGAACGGACCGGTCGCCAACGCCACCCGTACCGTTGCCGCCCGCCACGGCTGGACCGTCGAGTTCGGGCCGCCCTCGCCCAACTCCGACTACTGGCCCTTCGCTATCCGCGGCGTGCCCGTCGGCTTCCTCATCCCCTGCTTCCGCTGGGAAAACCTCAGCGACGCCGAGCGCGAACAGCTCCGCCAGCGCTGGGACCACTACCACCAGCTCGAGGACGAATGGCACCCGGAGTACCCCTTCAGCGGGATGCGCCGCTATGCCCAGTTTGCTCTGGAGATCGGATTCGAACTGGCGCGGTGATGCGCGTGGCCCCGGCCGCCTGGCGGTTAGGTTCGGAGGTGCGCGCCCTCCTCTGAGGTGGGGGTCGGAGGCGGGAGGGGGGTGGCTGCTTCGGGCACATCGTCACTTGCGGGCCGTTCGGCCGATTGGGATGCACTCGTGAATGCGGAGTGCGGTGTCCGCCGCGGGTCGCCACCCCGCACCCCGACCCCCGCCTGAGAATGCCCAAATAACAAAAAGGGCGGTACCACCCTTTAAGCGGTACCGCCCTGCAAGCCCAGCAGGTCGACTAGTTGAGCAACGGCTCAATCATCTCGGCGAAGCTGGTGCGAGCCCGATGCAGTCGGCTCTTCACCGTGCCGAGATTTACGCCGGTGATCTCGGCAATTTCCTCGTAGCTCTTGCCCTCGAGCTCCCGCAGCTTGAACACCAGTTTGTGGTGTTCCGGCAATTCCTCCACGATCTCTTCCACGATCTCCTGGAGATAGCGCTTGCGGTACAGATCATCCGGTCGGTTGCCCTTATCCTCGAACTGCAGCGGCCGACTCTCCTGCTCCCAATGCGTCGTCAGCTTCTGGAAAAGCACCAGCGGACTACGCGAACGGTTCCGCAGTTCGTTCTTCGACAGATTGGAGCAAATCGTATAAATCCAGGTCGAAAATTTCTTGTCCTGATCAAAGCGGTGCAGGTGCCGGGTCACCCGGATGAACGCCTCCTGCACCAGATCCTCCGCCCGGTCCCGATCCCCCGTCTTGCGTGCAATAAACTGGACCAGCCGGTCATGGTATCGATCGTACAGCTCAGAGAATGCCCCGGGATGTCCCTCCAGGTGCGAGGCTACGAGCTGGCTGTCGCCCATGTGCTGAAGCGGCCGGTCTTCCCGGTACAGATGGGTGGCAGTAGCAGTCGCCATTGTACTCCTTTCAAAAGGCTCGGTCGGCATCGGCCGGATGCCGATGCCTGCGAGCCTGGTCAAGCCTGCAATTCGCCCGCAATTCGCTCGGGCTCGTCCTGCATTTGTCTGGTGAAATCGCTATCAAACATAACCAGTTAGGCCCCCTCACTCAAGCTCTCAAGGGCGCAAAACTTCGTAATTTACAATGATGGTTGACACAATTCCGGGCCAAAACGTTAACCTTCTGCTCGCCCCACAACCGGCGGCCCTTCCTACCTCAGTTGAATCACAAAATCCGGTCGTCAGTTCCCAGGTGTCAGGCGGGACTGTACTCCGGAACGTGCCATCGCGGTTCCGGGATTTCAGGGTTTCAGGGTTTCAGGGTTTCAGGGTTTCAGGGTTTCAGGGTTTCAGGGTTTCAGGGTTTCAGGATTCAGGATTCAGGATTTCAGGATTTCAGGATTTCAGGATTTCAGGATTTCAGGATTTCGGGTATGGGTATGGGTATGGGTATGGGTATGGGTATGGGTGTGGGTGTGGGTGTGGGTATGGGTGTGGGTGTGGGTACGGGTATGATCACTGGTCGGGCGGGCGCTCGGGGCACGGATCACGCGCAGCACATCACGCAGCGCACCCGATGCCGCAGGTCGGAACCAGGTGGGCGACTGCCCGCCATAAGCCGCCAGGCAGCGGAGTGGCCAGACATCTCAGGCGGGTTAACGGTCGTTCTTACCGGTGAGCCGCCAGGCACCCTAGCGGCTGCCAGATCGATGGCGCCGCATCGGTCAACTCAGCGGTTGAGCCGCCATGCGTCGGAATCGTCGCTTTATTTGGCGGCCTGCCGCCAGGCCGCGCGCGCAGGTGTCCGGTCCGCCAGCCCACGCCCGCGCCCGCAAGACGGCGCCAACTTCAATTCCGCGCCCGGCGCCCTTGCGCGCGCCTGAAAAAGCGTCGCGAGCCCGCGCCCGCGCCCCACGAAAAAGGGCGCGTCCGCCGAAGCATTCGCGCCCGTATTCCGTCGGAGAAACGGCGGTTACAGTTGCCGGAGATTGATCCCGCGCTTTGCGAGTTCCTCGATGTACTCCTGGCCGGGCATCGCCACGTCCGGGGTGAACGCGCCCGGGCCTTTGGTGCGGCCGCCTGCCATCATCTGGCCGGTGATCGAGAGCGAGTAGCCGGTGGTGCGCTCCATCGCGCTGATGTGGTTCTCTGCGTCGTAGTAATCGATCAGTTCCCAGCCGACACTGGCCGGCTTCCCATCCTTCTTCCCTTCAACGACGACGCGCAGCGCGACCAGGTCGCGGCCTTCGGGGCGCTTGAGGCGCGGCTCGGCGGCGGCGATGAACAGTTCGCGCGGTACGACGTCCTGGCCACGAACCTTGACCGGGGAGAGTTCGAGCAGGCCGAGGCCGCGGATCGCGCGGATGATGTCGGCGTGGCCGGGGTAGCGCAGGGTCTTGTACTCCATGTTGCGGAGCTTGCCCTTGTACGTCCACGGCATGGTGCTGAGGCCGCCGGCGGTGTGGAACGCTTCGAGTTGGCCTACCGGCTCGGGGAAATCGACGCGTTCGACTTCAGACAGCGCTTCGACCTGCTTCGGCTCGCCATCGCGCATGACCCACGAGGGAGTCGTGTAGTAGTCGAGCACGCCGTGCAGCGAGTACACGATCTGATAATTCAGCGGCGGCTGCGGGTCCTGGGGCAGTCCGCCGACGTAGATCTTCACGCGCTCCGCCTCGTCGAGCCGGTCGATCCCGGTTGCGGCGAGGATGTTGACCATCCCGGGGGCGAGGCCACAGTCGGGGATCGCGGTGACGTTCTTCGACTTCGCGACATCGTCCAGCTTCAACTGGTCGAAGACGATCGCGGTGTTGCCGCCGAGGTCGGCGTAGTGCAGACCGGCTTCGAGTGCGAGTCGCGTGACGTCAAGATTGAAGTAGTAGGGCAGCGCGTTCAGGCATGCGTCGACGCCTGCCATCACGGAGCGCAGGGACTCGGGATCCCGCGCGTCGACCTGCTTCAGTTCGAGTCTGCTGTCGGAGCGCAGCTTGTCCAGGAAGGGCGGGAGCTGATCGATCTGGAGGTCTCCAACGACGACCCGGGTGACGGCCGGGTTCTGCAGCAGATCGTATGCGCAAGCCGAGCCCTGCAGCCCGGCGCCGAGTACGAGGAATTTCATCGACGACCTTCTTTCTCCGGCGCAGCGCGACGATGGCGCAACGCGAATCGTAACGGACAGGAAGAGCGGAAACACCGCGCCCCCCGGGTCGGCCCGGAGGGCGGCAGGAGAGTGCAGGTCCGAGCGGCGTCTGTCAACGGCTGGAGCTGGTATCCGGTACCACCGGTTTGCCCAACAGTTTGATGGGCGGCCGTGTGTCGGGCCGGCGCCGCGTCGTATCCCTGCGAATCCGGGCTGAATCGCGGCGCGACGGGGCCGTATCCCGACCGGTCGGGTTGCCGAGCAGCGGCACTCGACCGCGCCGGACAGCCGGCGAATCAGGCACCACCCCGGGAATCCGATTCGTGTCGAGCGGCGGCAGCAGAGTATCGGGGTACGGATCCGGCGTGACCGCGGGCTGCACATTGAGCGTATCGCGGACGCCGGCGTCGCCGAAGATCCTGCGCCGCAACCGGTCCCACCAGCCGCCATCGATGAGGGTGTCGAGGTAGAGCGAGTCCTGGTGCTGGGCGGCGAGGCTGTCGGTGTAGGCGTATCCCTGCCCGTAGTAGCAGTTGGCGACCGGGGCACTGCCGCTCAGGAAGTACTCCTGCCGGGTTACCCCCTGCACCATGCAGTTGGCCAGAGCAACGTTGCCGAGGCTGTCCACCGTCCGCATCTCGACGCCCCCCGGCATCGCCCAGTCGCCGGTCCGCTCGCCGATGCGCCGCATGATCCGCCCCCAGAGTGGGCCGGCCAACTCGCCGCCCGTCGCGCGCGGGACCACCGTCTGCCGCCGATCGAACCCGATCCAGATCCCGCCCACCATCCGCGGCGTGTACCCGACGAACCAGATGTCGGCCGCGTCATTCGTGGTGCCCGTCTTTCCTGCGGCCGGTCCGGAAAACCCGACGGACCGGACCGCCGCAGCGGTACCCCGGTTTACCACGTCCTTCAGCATCGAGGTGACAATGAACGCGACCGCGGGATCCATCACCCGTGCGACCTGCGGTTGCTGCGCCCACACGACTCGCCCCGTGCGGTCCACGACGCGTGTGACCAGCCGCGGCCGCGGGTGTGCCCCCAGCGTCGCGAACGTCCCGAATGCGGCGGTCAGGTCGATGGGCGTGACCTCCGCGGTCCCGAGGGCCACCGAAGGTACCAGCGGGATGTCGCCTTCGAGGCCGGCCTGATGCGCCATGCTGATGACCCGGTCCAGCCCGACTTCCATCGCCAGCCGGACTGTCGGGATATTGCGGGAAAAGGCAAGGGCCTCGCGCATGGTGACCGGGCCCGCGTACCGGCCATCGTAGTTGCGAGGCTCCCAGACATTGGACGCATCCAGCGGCAGACGCAGCGGCTCGTCCAGCAATCGGTGCGTCGGCGGATAACCCGCGGCTATCGCCGCCGCATACACGAACGGCTTGAACGCGCTGCCCGCCTGCCGCCGTGCCTGGGTCGCCCGGTTGTATTCAGAGTCATCGTAGTCCCTGCCCCCGATCAGTACCCGCACATCCCCCGTACGCGGGTCCATGAACACAACAGCGCCCTGCAGATAGGGCGTTCCCGAACTCGAATCCATCGTGTCCCGCCGCGCAACCGCATAGGTCACATGCCGGTACGGCCCGTACTGCCCCGACTCGATCGCTCCCAGTTGCCGCCGAAACTCCTCCTCCGCAATCCGCTGCGCAGCGAGGTCGAGCGTCGTATGAATCGAATATCCCTGGCTGTAGATCGCATCGCCGAGCTCTTCCTCGAGCAGCCGCCGCACCGCCTCCACAAAGTAGGGCGCACGATCCGTCGACTTCAGTTGCGCCTGCCGCAGCCGCAACCCTGCCTCTTCCGCCTGCTTCGCCTGCTCCGCCGTGATCAGGCCCTGCTCGCGCATTCGCTCCAGCACGATCTTGCGACCTTCGAGCGCACGCTCGCGGTTGTTGCGCGGGTTCAGTCGCGAAGGCGCCCGCGGCAGCGCGGCCAGCAACGCCGCCTCCGACAGCTTCAACTCCTTCGCACTCTTGCCAAAGTATTCCTGCGCCGCCGCCTCGATCCCCCACGCACCGTTCCCGAAGTAGATCTGGTTGAGATACAGCTCCAGAATTTCTTCCTTCGTGAACTCCTTCTCGATCTTCCGCGCGACCCGCGCCTCGCCGATTTTCCGCCACGCCGTTCGTTTGCTCGCCGGCAGGTCGTCCGGGAATGCATTCCGCGCAAGCTGCATCGTGATCGTGCTCGACCCCTGCTCGACCCCCAGTTCTCGCACGTTCGTCCAGGCTGCCCCCAGCACGCGCCGCCAGTCGACCCCGCTATGCTCCCAGAACCGCTTGTCCTCGATCGCGACAAACGCATCCGGCACATGCTTCGGCAGACTGTCCAAAGGCACAACCACACGCCGCGTCAGAAACAGCTTGCCGACTTCCTCGCCCTCACGATCCAGGATCGTCGCCGCTTCATTCGGCATGTAGCCCTTCAGCCGATTCACATCCGGACACCCATGCAGCCCGCAGCGCTGCCACAGCACGAACAACACGAGCAGTCCGGCGATCGCGAGCGCGCCCCCGATCTTCAGCCAGCGCGGGAAACGCGCACGCCTTTCCCCCGCCGACTTCGGGCCCGCTGGCCCCCTGTTCTCCGCAGCATTCCCGGCTTCCGATTGGTCTTCCCGTTGATCCATTTTCCCGTTGGCTCCAGTACCAATGCTGCGTTGAGCAAGGGCAAGAGCGGGACCAGTCGCTGCAGCATTTTGTGCCGAATGGCGCGGTTTTCGCCGCAACCCGCGCCGCGCCGACGGGCACCCGCATGCTTCAGTGGGTCGGTCGCGGTACGCGTGGCCACGCGCAGCCGCATCCCTTCCCATTCCAGGCGCACAGTGCTCGAACCTCGAGCCTTCGTCGCCAGCAAAGCCTGAGGTGCGGAGCGACGCCCAGCTTGCATCGGCCCAGTGGCGTGTCTAATCTTTCGAACGAGCGTTCGAAACCAGTCAGGGGGTGCCATGAGCGAGACGGCCGAGCTCGAACTGAAACAGAAGATCCGCGACGGGTACCTGCTCGAGTCTCCGGATGAGATGACCGAAGGGTACCGCAAGGCGCTGATCACGCAGTTGACGGTGCAGGGCGATACGGAACTGATCAGTGCGCCGGCGTACTGGCTGGCGGCGCAGGACGCGCCATCGACCAACACGCAGGTTTCGGCGATTGCGATTATCCAAGACGAACTCGCGCACGCGAACATCGCCTACAGCATCCTCGAGGATCTCGGGGTGAGTCGTGAATGGCTCGTGTATGGCCGCGAGCCGCACGAGTTCAAACATCCGTACGGCTTCGACCAGCCACTCGAGAGCTGGGTCGAGTTGGTGGTCGCCAACGGCTTCTTCGATCGCGCGGGCTTCACGCTGCTCGGCGATGTCTTCGCGAACACGAGTTACGCACCGTTGAAGCGTGCGCTGGTCAAAGTCGACCTTGAAGAGAACTTCCATCTTCGCCACGGCGAGAACTGGATGAAGCGACTCGTCCGGCTCGGTGGTGAAGCGCGTGAAAAGCTTCAGCGTGCTGTCGACTGGATGTTCCCGATGACGGTCGAATGGTTCGGCCTGCCGGACAACCTGAAGCGTCACAGCGGCCAGCTCGAGTATCGGCTCAAGGGCATGACCAACGACGAACTGCGTCAGAAGTGGATGTCGGCGACGGTTCCGCTATGCGAATCGCTCGGGCTCAAGGTCCCCGCACACTGGGATGAGAAGACGCAGCAGTACGTGCTCGAGTACGCGTTCCCCTGCGAATACAACCCTGCCGAAAAGCGCTGGCTTTTCGATGAGGGCGAGATCAGTTGGGACCAGGTGTTCAAGCGCTGGAAGGCGCGCGGCCCGATGAACGAGTACTACGTCGAATCGGTTCGCCGCAGCCACTTGCAGGTGAAGAAGCTGGTTGCCGCATGACGGGGCAGGTTACACAACCGGTTCGCGCGCCCGGAACCGAACACCTCTGGCGCGCGCTCACCGAAGTGATGGATCCCGAGTTTCCGATCAGTCTCGTCGACCTCGGGCTGATCTACGATGTGCGACTGAAGGACCGCACGGTCGAAGTCGATCTGACCTTCACGGCAACCGCGTGCCCGTGCATGGAGTTCATCCGCACCGACATCCGTGAACGGCTGCTTCAGGAAGCGGACATCGACGAAATCCGGATCAACGAAGTCTGGGATCCGCCGTGGACCATCGAACGCATGACCGAACAGGGCCGCGCAGCCATGCGCAAATGCGGCGTCGCCGCCTGATTGAAAGGCGACGGTGACGGCGACGGCGACCAAGCCGTCAGCCTCTCCGCCGTCCGATGAATGTGATCGCTTTCTTGACCATACACCGGCGACGATGAATGGCCGGACTCTCGTCGCCGTCGCCGTCACCGTCGCCTGAGGTATGTTATGATCTACGAAGTCTTCGCGCGCAAAACACGCGGTGAACCGCTGCGTCACATCGGCAACGTGAATGCACCGGACGACGAACTCGCGCGCGTTTACGCCTTCACGACCTACGACGAAGAGAAGTGGTTCGACATGTGGGTAACACCGCGAACGCGCCTGGTCGAAGTCTTCAACCGTCGCGAACCCGTCGAACAGGTGAACGTATGAGCGAAGCAGCCATTGTCGAGATCAGCGCCGATGTCCGCGCCGCCACGCGCGACCTGATCCTTGCTCTCGCCGACAGCAAACGCCTGCTCGGGACGCGTTACGCCGAATGGATCCTCGGTTCACCCGAACTCGAAACCGGAATCGCCTGCGCCTCGATGGCGCAGGATGAGTTCGGGCACGGCCGTCTGCTGTACGCGCTGCTCAAGGAGTTCGGCGACGATGTCGACCGGCTCGAGCATGGCCGCGAACCCACCGAGTACTGCAACATCGAAGCACTCGACCGCGCACCCGAAAGCTGGCCCGAGCTCGTCGCCGTGAATGCGTTCGTCGATGCCGCACTCACGGTGCAGCTACGCGCGCTTACAGATTCGTCCTACGCGCCACTCCGGCAACGCGTCGGTAAACTGCTCGACGAAGAAGCCTTTCATGCCGTCCACGCCGCTGCCTGGTGCCGTCGCCTCGCCAACGGCAGCGCCGAAGCGCGCACGATGCTCGCCACCGCTGCACGTCGCACGGTGCCGATCACGCTGCGCTGGTTCGGACCCGCCGGCAGCAGCGCCGATGTGCTCGCGCAGGCCGGCGTATCGAACGCCACCGCGGATCAGCTTCGCACCCGCTACATCGAGGCCGTGCGCCCGCTGATCGAAGCAATCGGCGAACTTGCGCTGCTCAACCAGACGATCGACTTCAGCGGCTTGGATGCGCAGAAGCGCCGCACAACCGGCAGCATGCCCGACGCGGAAACGATCCGTCGGGTCCGCGGCGACAAGAACCGTGTGTTCCTGATGGATTGATGAAGTCCGAATTCGACGCGACCGAACTCGGCATGCCGAAACATGTGCGCTGCCCGTTCTGTCAGAAGCACGAGCAGACCGCACTCTACTCGCCCTTCGGTTCGCAGCTTTCCGTGGCGACGTACTGGTGCAATCGCTGCCACACCGCATTCGAATGGCTGAAGCGCAAAAGCACGGACGATGACCTGCCAGTGCAGTGATGTCGGGTTATCCGAGATCTTCACCGAGCGCGTCGCCCGCAAGGACGCGCGCCGCTACCTGCGTCACGGCCTGCCCCCACGCGCGCGCAGGCTGAAGTCGTTCATCGAAGCGTCGCTCGACCTCCGGGATCGCAGCACGCTCGAGATCGGATCCGGAGTCGGCGCCTTCACTGTCGAACTCGCACGCTCCGGCACGACCCACAGCCAAGGTGTCGATGCCACCCTCGCCGTCGTCAACGAAGCCGCACGCGTCGCCCGCGAAAAAGGCGTCGCCGACCGCGTCTCCTTTGAAGTCGCCGACTTCACCGCCGTCGCCGACGGCCTGGAACCTGCCGACCTCGTCCTGCTCGACCGTGTGGTCTGCTGCTATCCCGACTGGCAGGCCCTGCTGCAGCCCGCCGCCGCCCATGCCCGCCACGCGATCGCACTCTCCTATCCGGCGGAGAGCACGTTCACTCACCTCGCAGTACGCACCCTCAACGCCGGCCAGGCGCTACTCGGCCGCAAATTCCGGATGCACCTGCATCCCCCCGCTCGGATGCACGACCTCCTGCGTAGCAATGGCTTCGACATCGTGCGGATCGGGCGGTATTGGATCTGGGAATTGATGGTCGCAGTACGCAAACCCGCAGGTGCGCCGTCAGGGAGATGAGTCGCTACGCAGCCAGGCAGGTGCGCCGCGGGGCGCCGCGGGGCGCCGCGACCGCATCGGGCTCGCTACCGCAGCCGCCCTCCGCTACCGGCTGCGGTTCCCGGTTCTCGCCACCGCCTCCGGAACCGGATCCGGAGAGCGAATCGTGTCCCGGCGAATCGTGTCCCGGCGAGTCGTATCCCGCCGCACAGTATCCGGGCGCGGGCGCAGCGAATCCCCGCGCATCGCGTCGGTCGGCAGGGGAATCGGTTCACCAAGCAACGGGATCGAATCCGGCTGCTCGATGCGCAGTGTTTCGACCTGAATCTCCGGCACCGGGAACGAGTCACCCCAGGCCGGTACCGTGTCGCGCGGGGCTTCGGTTCGTGTCGGCAGGCGTGGCACCCCGAGGTACGGCCGCTTGCGCGGTGCAGGCTCTTCCTTCCGGAAGAGATCGCCGACCCACGCGACCACATTTCCGCCGGCGCGTGTCATGCCCGCAAAGAGGCGAGCGAAGAGGGTCTCGCGGCCATCGGTCGGTTCACCGCGCGGACAGCTCGTCGGGGGCTCATCGCCGCGCAGGAACAACTCCGTGCGCGAGCGCCCCTGCTCGGGTCTGCACCCGTCGCGCAGGACGAGTCCGGTCCCGGGATCGATCTTCCGTTCGATGACACGCTCCGGCCGTTCCCACTCGCGGGGGGCTTTGCGGTCGCTGTAGACACGGTTCATGATGCGGCCCCATACCGGGGCGGCCAGCCGCCCGCCGCTCGCGTTGGACACGATTGCCGCGGGTCGATCGAACCCGATCCACACCGTCGTGATCAGCGCCGGGTTGTAGCCCACGAACCAGGCATCGCTGCCGTCGTTCGTCGTTCCGGTTTTGCCTGCCGCGGCACCGCGGTACCCCGCGCGCAACGCACGCGTGCCCGTGCCGGACCGTAACGCATCCTCGAGCATGTCCGTCACCAGGTACGCGACGCCCGGGTTCAGAACATTTCGCTTCCGGGGCCTGCTCTCCCACACGATTTTGCCATTCGCATCAACCACGCGCGTGACCATCCGCGGTGCAACCGCTTCCCCGAAATTCGCAAGCGGTGTGTAGGCTGCCGTCAGTTCGAGCGGGGTCACCGCGGCCGTGCCGATCGCGATGGATGGCAGTTTCGGGATATCGCTGCGGATCCCGCTTTCGTGCGCGACATCGATGACGCGATCGAGCCCGACGTCGGCGGCGAGGCGGATGGTGGGCAGGTTCTTTGAGCGAACCAGCGCCTCGCGCATGCTGACTTTCCCCTCGGTTTCACCGCCCGCGTTCTGCGGTTCCCAGACCTCGCCCCCCGGCAACTCCAGGCGGATCGGCTCATCCAGGATGAGCTGGCTCGGCGCATAGCCATCGGAGAGCGCCGCCGCATAGACGAACGGCTTGAACGCGCTACCTGCCTGTCTGCGCGCCCGCGTCGCGCGGTCGAACCGCGATTGCTGATAATCCCGCCCACCGACCAGTGCACGCACCTCGCCGGTCGCGGCTTCCATCATCACGACTGCGCCCTGCAGGTATGCAGGATCCTGCTCCAGAGCGCCGCTCCTGTAGCGCTCACCGCGGTAGCGGCCATACTCGCCGGCTTCGATCAGTCGAAGCTGAGTGCGAAGTTCTTCTTCGGCGATGCGTTGCGCCCGACGATCCAGTGTCGTGTGAATCGCAAGGGTGCCGGTATAGAGATCCTCGCCGAGCGCATCCTCCAGCACGCGACGCACGGCATCCGCGAAGTACGGCGCGACCTGTGTCGCCGTGCGACTGCGCGGCGGATCGCGGCGAACGTTGAGTGCGAGCCGCTCTGCACGATTCGCTTCCTCGACGGTGATTCGACCCTGCTGCACCATCTGCGCGAGCACGAGATCGCGACGTGTCTTGGCGCGGTCAGGGTTCCGGCGCGGATTGTAGATCGTGGGGGACTTCGGCATCGCGGCGAGCGTCGCCGCCTGCGAAAGTGTCAGGTCCTTTGCCGACTTGCCGAAGTAGTTGCGTGCGGCCGCTTCAATCCCGTACGCGCCGCTGCCGAAGTAGATGTGGTTGAGGTAGAGTTCGAGGATCTCGTCCTTGCTGTAGCGGTCCTCGATTTCACGCGCGACGCGCACTTCCAGGATTTTGCGGCGAAGCGTGCGCTGCTGTCCGGGCAATCGGTCCGCCCACACGTTGCGTGCGAGTTGCATCGTGATCGTGCTGAACCCCTGCACGAAACCGCCCGCCTTGATGTCGGCCAGCGCCGCACCGATCACGCGTCGATAGTCGACGCCGTTGTGCTCATGGAACCGCTTGTCTTCGATCGCAACAAACGCAGCAGACACGTAGTCGGGAAGCGAGTCGAGTCGTACTACAGCGTAATCGACCGGCGCGAGATCCGCGAACGCTTCACCCGCTGCATCGTACAGGATTGGCGCACCACCCGGCTGGTACGCAGTCAGTCGCCCGACATTGGGACACCCGCGCACACCACACCGCGCCCACAACACCCAGCCCAGCATCAGCAGCGCCGCAAGCACGACCAGCACTCGCCGGCGCGACACGCGAATCGTCTTCCACCGCGAACGAAGACGCACAAACGCCTCGCGCAGCCATGGCCAGCGAGGCGTTTCTTCGGGTGTCGATGCTGGAGGTGTGTTCACCTATCCTGTCCTCTTGAACCAGGCGACCGTCTCTGGTAACCCCTCCTGCAAACTTCGTGGCGCGTAGCCGAATTCGCGAGTGGCCTTCGCATAACTGTGCAGCCACCGCTCGCGCGCAGTCGCATCCACCGTTTCCCGGCTGATTGGAAGTCGCCAACCGGTCAGTTTGCTGACGCCGTCCATCAACACACCCGTCATGCGCGCCATCGCGGGCGGGAACCGCAAGATCGGCGCACGAATCCCGGCGTTCGCGGCGACTTTCTCCGCAAACGTGTTCACCGACACGTCCTCGCCGCCGAGCACGTACACCTCACCCGTGCGGCCGCGGTCTCCTGCGGCAAGTAGCCCATCGACCACATCGTCAGCGTGCACGTAGGAGAACCACGATGGCTTCGTCAGCAACCCAGGCACGCGATGGCGCAGCAGGTCCTGGATGAAGTGCCCGCCCGGCCCCTGGTCGCCGGGACCGTAGACGTATGCCGGACACGCGATCACCAGCGGAAGCCCGCTCGCCTGCGCCGCGCGCGCAAGCGTATGCGCCTCCGCCTTCGTGCGATGGTACTCCGAAGGGTACGGCCCCGGGTACGCCTCGACGTTATCGCTCGGCGCTTGATCGCTCGGCCCCAGCGCAACCGTCGTCGAGACGTGCACACTGCGCGGCACGCCCGCAGACTTCACAACGTCGAGGAACACCGCGGTCCCGGTCACGTTGATGCGTGTGAGTGCAGCCGCATCCACGACGCCCATGTCGTAGATCGCGGCCAGGTGGAAGGCAAGGTCGGCGCCCTCGACCGCGACGCGAACGGCGGTTGGATCCGTGATGTCGCCGACGATCAGTTCGGCACCGAGTTTACGCAGCGATTCCGCGCGTTCGGGCGAACGCACCAGACAGCGCACACGATCGCCGCGTGCGAGCAGTCGCTCGGCGAGGCGCCCGCCGATGAAGCCGGTCGCCCCAGAGAGATAAACCGTTCGACTCAACTGCCGACCGGCCCCTCGACGAACCAGCCGATGTCGATCATCTCGCCGTTCGGCCGGGCATCCTCGCGCGAGACGACGATGTCTGCTTCCTTCGTCTTGTCCAGTCGTTCCTGCGAAAACACACCGCCCGTGATTGCGTGATCCATGATGCGCAGTTCCGATTCGCGCCCGTCGGGCGCACGCACGCGTAGCTTCCGACCGACGCCAAAGTCCTCCGCCTTCGGCATCCCTTCGACCACCTTCAGACGCAACACCTGCCCGCGCAGCGGGACCTCGTACGAGTCCGACACCCGCAGACGGAAACTCCCTCCAGCCATCTCGCTCTCCTCTATTTCAACGGCCCGGCTGCCACGCGCTCCGAACCTCACCAACTCTATTTCAACGGCCCGGTCGCCCCGCGCTCCGAACCTTACCGACTCAATTTCGCCGGCAGCCTACGTTCCCGACGCGCCCGCGTCAATTCGCCGGCTTGACAACAGCTTTTTCAGCGCCTAGCTTCTCGACCCACTTGTATGATGCAGTCCTGTCTTCACGACGGACAGCAATGAGGTTGCTACGCGGGCTGTACCTCGATAGGAACGGGACCTGCGACCGTTTGCGTGCAGGCTCCGTTTTTTTATGCGCTCGCCGCAGCGCCAGACCCAACGCGGCACCGGGTATTGTGGATCATCGCTCCCTGCACTCGGTTTTGACCATTCCATATTTCAGGAGTCCAGCGATGGCTCGTACGAACGGCACAGTCAAGTGGTTCTCCCAGGAAAAGGGGTACGGCTTCCTCCAGCGTGAGGGCGGCCCGGACGTTTTCGTCCACTACTCCGCAATCCAGGGCAACGGGTTCAAGGTCCTCTATGAGGGCGAAGAAATCGAGTTCGACATCATCGAGGAGGCCAAGGGCCCGAAGGCGGCAAACGTCGTCCGCCTGAACCCGCCTGCCGAGGCGCCGCGTCGTGGTGGCGGCGACCGCGGTGCACGTGAGCCGCAGGGCGGCCGCGGTGGCTTCGGTGGTGGTCCACGTCGTTACGAGAGTCGCTACTAGGATTCCGTCCCGACCCAGTCGTATCGAAACGCTCGCCCGCAACGGCGAGCGTTTCTTTTTTCGCCTTATCTGCAGGCACGGGTGAACGGCCGGGCGGCGGGCACGTTTACGGGAACGGGAACGGGCGAGGAACACGACCACGGACACGGGAATGGGCAAGGGAACGGGCACGTGAAAAAGGAATCGGCGGTTCAGCCAATGTAGAAGCATCGCCCCGGAGCAGAACCTCGTGCCCGTGTCCGTGAACGTTCCCGCGCCCGTGGTCGTGTTACGCGCCCGTGCCCCTTCCCGTAAACGTTCCCGCCGCCCGGTCGTTTCCTCTACCCGTGCCTCTCACCATTCATCATGCCGGCCCGCGCAGCCTGCCTTGCTGTTTCACGCCCGGCGCCGCACACTGACACGCATGTCACAAAATCACGATGCGCTGCAGCTCGATGCCGAAACGATGCGTCGCTTCGGCTACCAGGTCATCGACCTGTTGGTAGATCAGCTTACGAATCTCGATCGCGATGTCGCCTGGAAAGGTGCCTCGCGCCGTCAACTCGAACCTCTGCTCCGTGAGCCCGCACCCGAACGCGGACACGACTTCGAACAACTGCTCACCCGACTCAGGGAGCAGGTCCTCGACTATCGCGCCCGCGTCGACCATCCGCGCTTCTTTGCCTTCATCCCGACCTCGCCGACCTGGCCGGGAATTCTTGGCGACCTGATCGCGCAGGGCGGGACCGTGTTTGCCGGCAGTTGGCTGGGCGGCTCCGGCGCGGCGATGCTCGAGCTGGTGGTGGTCGACTGGTTCCGCCAGTGGCTCGGCATGCCCGAGCCCGCAGGGGGCCTGCTGCTCTCCGGCGGTTCCGTCGCGAATCTGACGGCCCTGGCCTGCGCCCGCCTGAACCGCCCGGCCGCGGAGCGCGAGCGCGGCATCGTCTACTACAGCGCACAGACACATTCCTCGATCGAGCGCGCGGCGCATGTGCTCGGCTTCACCCCCGACCGTGTGCGCGCGGTAGCGGTAGACGCCGACTTTCGGCTCGACCTGGCTGCGCTCCGCTCGACCATCGAACAGGACCGCGCCAACGGGCTCGTCCCGCTCGCAATTGTTGGCAATGGCGGCGCAACCAGTACCGGCGCCATCGACGCGCTGGATGAACTGGCCGTGATTGCCCGCGAAAACAACTGCTGGTTCCACGTCGACGCGGCATACGGTGGCTTCGCCGTCCTCACGGACCGCGGCCGCAACGCACTGCAGGGAATCGAACGCGCGGACTCGGTCACGCTCGATCCCCACAAGTGGTTGTACCAGCCGTATGAGGCCGGCTGCGTCATCGTGAAAGACCAGTCGCTGCTCGAGCGCGCGTTCCATGTGATGGGCGACTACATGCGTGACACCGCCGTACACGACCGCGAGGTCAACTTCGGCGAGCGCGGCATTCAACTCACGCGCTCCGCACGCGCCATCAAGATCTGGCTTTCCATTCAGACGTTCGGGCTCGATGCGTTTCGTCAGACGATCGACCGCTGCCTCGACCATGCCGCACACATCGCGCAACGCGTACGCGGCAATGCGGAGTTCGAACTGCTCGCCCCACCGAGCCTCGGCATTGTCTGCTTCCGTCGACGTTCACCCGGCGCAACCGATGCCGAACTCGATGCGCTCAACGAACAACTGCTTCAGCGGGTCGTGCAAAGCGGGCGGGCCATGCTGTCGTCGACGCGACTGAACGGACGCTACGCGCTCCGCCTCTGCGTGCTGAATCACACGACCACGCGCGAAGATGTAGACACAGTGATGAATTTGCTTGAACAGTGAGACGTACAGCGAACTTCGGGGTAGAACCTACGACAGCAGGAGACGTACTTCCTGCAGAAGCACCTGCGGTTCGATCGGCTTGGTCAGGAACTTGGTGCAGCCCGCGGCTTCGGCCCGGATCCGTTCGCTCTCGAGCGCAATCGCGGTGAGCACGAGTAACAGCGCGGCATGCGTCTCCGGCAATGCACGAAGCTGCCGGATCAGATCCAGACCACCGAGCTTCGGTACCGTCAGTTCGGTGATCACGAGCGCGGGCACAACTTTGCGGGCTAGCTCGAGTCCGGCTTGACCATCGGCGGCCTCAACGACATCGAACCCGTGATGGCGCAGAATCGTGCGATACACGATTCGACTGTCCGAATCGCCATCGACCAGCAGGATCGTCTTCACCGCCAACCTTGGTTTTGTGTGGGTCGTTTGGGAGGCACTGCCGTGTCCGCAGGACATCTCAAAGATGTGCGAAACCCGGGCGGGCCGTCAAATTAATTTTTCGTAACGAAGCAGCACCACAGTTGTGCGGCAACTGTGTACGTCGCTCGCACCAAATGGATTCATCGATCGGCAACAGCCGTCGCCACACGACGCAGTCGCTCGAGAAGGGAACAAGGATGTCCGAAGAAATTACCTGCAGCCGCTGCGGCCAGACTGGTCCGCAACTCGCGAAGGCACCGTTGCGGAACGAACTCGGCGAACGGATCAGAAACGAGATCTGCCAGCGCTGCTGGGACCAGTGGCTCCGCTATCAGACCGCGCTGATCAATCACAACGGCCTCGATGTCCGGGACAAGCCCGCGCGTGAGTTCCTTACGATGAATATGGAAGCATTTCTGTTCAAAACCGGCGAGACGGAAACCATCGATACGTCGCAGCAGGGGAAGATTAGCTGGTAAGTGGAGCGTCATCCGGTTCTGCTGGTGCCGGGGTGGAGCGATACCGATCGCGCCCTGCGCCACGCGCTCCGCTTCCTGGTTGGAGCGGGCTGGCCTGAGACGTATGTACGCGCGCTCCGGTTTCGCGACCGGTTTGGCAGCAACTACGAGCACGCCCGGGAGATCGCCGCGGCCGCACAGCGGCTGCTCGAGGATTCGGGCCGGGACCGGATCGACCTCGTCGCACACTCGATGGGCGGACTCGCCTCGCGCTTTTTCCTGCACCGGATGGGTGGCTGGCGGGTTTGCAGGCGAGCAGTTTTCCTGGGCTCCCCGCACCGCGGCACCTGGATCGCCTGGCTGGCATGGGGCGCCGGCGGCGCAGAGATGCGTGCCGGCAGTCCGTTCCTCACCGAAATCGCGGCCTGCGAAACCGAGGATCTTCCGGTCGAGTTCTTCACCGTGCGAACCCCGCTCGACCTGCGGATCTTCCCGGGTCACAGCGCGGTTCTCCCGCGTGCGACCAACCACAGGGTCTGGTGCCCGACGCATCAGGCCCTGCTCAGGCATCGTCGCACGCTTGACCTGGTCCTGCGCATCCTGCGCGACTGATTTACCGGCCTACTGGCCGTAGAGGCGATGTTGGCCCATTCTTTCCCGAAAATGGCGAACGCAGGTAACGTTCAACTGGTGCTGGTCGACTTTGACGATACGCTGGTCGACACCGCACCACGGTTTCAGAAGGCAAGGCGGGCGCTGTTCGGACTGCTCGAGGACCTGGGCTTCGACCCCGAACACGCTCGCCGATTGCATCATGATGTGATCGATCCGGTGATGCTGGACCGCCACGGCCTCGGGCCGCAGCGGCTGCAGCATTCGTTTCGTGCTACATACGAGGAGCTCTGTACCGCGGCTGGTCTGCAGGTTGTTCCGGACCTGCTGCAGCAGTGTGAAGCGCTCGGGCTGAACGTGGCCGGACCACCGCCCGCCATCGATGGTGCACTCGATGCGCTGCGCCGCCTCGCCGCACGGCACCACACCGCCGTGTACACGCAGGCCGGCAATATCGATTACCAGCTCGAGTGTGTGCGCGCGTGCGGCATCCTCGATATCGTGCCTGTTGACCGCGTGCATATCACCGCGCGCAAAACCGTGGCTGCGTTCCATGCAACCATGGCGACCTTCGGCGCTTCCGATCCAGCCTCCGTCTGGATGATCGGAAACAGCATGCGCGCCGACATCAATCCGGCCCTCGAGGCCGGCGCCAACGCTATCCTGGTCGATGTGCAGGATCCATGGGAGTTCGACCTCGTCGATCCGATCTCCCCCGACTTCCTGCGCGCACCATCGTTCGCCGCGGCTGCAAACTATCTACTCGCTGAGTGAGTGATGCAGGTAAAACTCGCCGTCCTCTCGGACTACGCCAACGTGACGTCGGACGGCAAACTCAATATCCTCGGGATCTTCGACCGGATGAACGTGCTCGATCTGCCCGCCGTCCATCCGCAGATGCACCTCGTGCTCCGAATCGAAGCGCATCCCGCGGAAACCGAACGGCATCACGACATCGAGATCCGCCTGCACGATCCCGATGGCGAGGCCGTTTTCCAGGTCCAGGGCGAGGTCGTCCCGCACGGCGAATCGGGCCGCCCGGTCTCGACCAATCAGATCCTGACCCTCAACAACCTCCAGCTCAGCAAGCTCGGGGAATACACGTTCGTCGTCCTGGTCAACAACGACCTGAAAGCAGAGATCCCGCTCGTCGTCGATTTCGCGCCACCGACCGCGCAGCCGATGGCACCGTCGGGTCCGCTCCACTGACCACAGCGCCACAGGAGTCTGGCCAAACGATGTTGGAAGAAATCAAGGCAAAAATCGAAGGCGAGATCGAGCGCCTCATGAAGGAGCTCACCGTCACGCTGCCCAGGGCGATTCAGAAGGCCGTCGAACTCGGCGACCTCTCCGAGAACGCCGAGTACAAGTCCGCCCTCGAACGCCAGCAGTTCGTTCAGGCGCGCCTCAACCACCTCACGCAACGCATGGGCGAACTCTCGAAGATCGACCCCAAAACCATCGCCGACGACCGCGTCGGCTTCGGTTCGCGCGTCACCGTGCAGGACACCGAAACCGGCGAGAAGATCACCTACTCCATTGTCTTCGGCGACTACATCGAGCTCGATACCAACCAGATCTCGATGGCATCCCCGATCGGCAGCGCTCTGCTCGGTAAACAGCTCGACGAGGAAGCCATCGTCCGACTGCCGCGCGGCGAACGCAAGTTCAA
>Ga0182737_1001428_pt1 | contig 23502 bp, 17 predicted proteins | sample eDN5th30CBELigOP_FD_128878 | JGI IMG/M metagenome (GOLD analysis project Ga0182737, IMG submission 128878) | Enriched Organic Plus compost microbial communities from Emeryville, California, USA - eDNA 5th pass 30_C BE-Lig OP (version 2) (version 2) ...
CACCCACTTCTTTTCAACGTCGGCCGGCTTTGCCGAGTAGGTTTTCATGGATCTTGTCTCAACTTTCGCGGGACCTCGCGGCCCCTGACGATTGACGCGCGGAACTGGCGTGAAGCTGATGGAGCGCCATCAACTCCGGCCATCCGCGCGGGTTGGCTGGCGTTTAACCTGCGCGCTGCAAGGCGTCAAGCGACGCAAAAATGCATGAATTGCAAAATATCATTATAATTCAATGTGTTATTTTGTAAGGTATTATAATACCGCAATTTTGTTTCTGAACCGCCCGTCGCCATCGCCGCCCTGGCGTCCTGTCGTGGCGAAAACGCGGGCGCGAGCGGTCCGGACGCCCCGAAATGGCCAATGGGGCAGAATTCCATCATGGCTCGCCGGAATCCTGCTCCATGCCTTTGATATGGTGAGGTTAACGTCGCGGGTATGCGCAACCCTGCGCGGAGCTGCCCCACCGGCGGCGCCTTAACGCGGCGGAATCGAATAGGTGCCGGTGGCGTGGCAGACCACATCGTCTTCGCCGTCAGAACGAATGAACACGTCGCCCACCGCCAGTCGCTTGCCCAGCTTCAGCAGCCGGCAATCGGCGATCAAATCTTTCTGCGCCGGCTTGCGCAGGAAGTTGAACGACAGGTTGGTGGTCACCGCCAGCGTCACCGGACCGACCGAGCCCATGATCGCCGCATATAAAGCCAGGTCCGCCAGGCCCATCATGGTCGGTCCCGATATGGTGCCCCCGGGACGCAGTTGGGAAGGATCGTAAATGCTGCGCACCGTGGCGGTGAGGTAGCCCACCTCCTCGATCCTGCGGGAATTCGTCCCGTCCCACATTTCCGGGAATTCCCGGCGCAGCGTCGCTTCCAGTTGCTCGCGGGTCATGACTGCCGCAGGCGTGATCGGTGCTCCCATTTACCCTTGTTCCTCCTGTTGTCAGGCGCCATACCTTGTCGCCTATTCGCTCCCGCCCCGCAATCGCGCCGGGATTACCGGGAGCGCGCCCTTGCCGGCGCCGGCGTTTGCCGCTTTCCGGGAGCCCGCCTCCGCGGAGCCCGCGCGCCACGCCGGCGCGCCGCCATACGTTCGTGGAGCAGCAGACATGACCGCCCTCTCCCCAACCCCTGTCGCAACGGCGGACGCGCCGATGGTCCAGCGCGCGGATCATGACGGCTTCGCCGTGCTCACCCTGAACCGGCCGGCGAGCCGCAACGCCCTGTCCGACGCGATGATCGCCGCCCTTCAGAAAGAACTGGACGCCATCGCCACCGACGCCAGCCTGCGCGCCGTGGTCATCGCCGCCCACGGCCCGGCGTTCTGCGCCGGCCACGACCTCAAGGAAATCACCGGCCATCGCGACGACGCCGACCGCGGCCGGCGTTTCTTCGCCGACCTGATGGCGCGTTGCTCGGCCATGATGCAGACCATCGTCGCCCTGCCCGTTCCGGTGATCGCCGCCGTCGAGGGCGTCGCCACCGCCGCCGGCTGCCAGCTGGTCGCCAGCTGCGACCTGGCCGTGGCCGGAGCCAACGCCCGCTTCGCCACGCCAGGGGTCAATATCGGCCTGTTCTGCTCGACGCCGATGGTGGCCCTGTCGCGCAATGTCTCGCGCAAGCACGCCATGGAGATGTTGCTTACCGGCGAGATGATCGGCGCCGAAGACGCCGCCCGCATGGGCCTGGTCAATCAGGTTGCCCCTGCCGGCGAGGCGCTTGACGGCGCCTGCGCCTTCGCCGCCCGCATCGCCGCCAAGTCGCGCCTCACCCTGCGCACCGGCAAGCAGGCGTTTTACGAGCAGCTCGAAATGGGCCTCGCCGACGCCTACGACTACGCCGCCCGGGTCATGGTGGAGAACATGATGGCCCGCGACGCCGAGGAAGGCATTGGCGCCTTCGTCGAAAAACGCCAGCCGGTGTGGCGCGAGGCCTAAACGGCGTCACGGCTGTTTTGGCGGCAGCGCCATCACATGGGCCATGGCGGTTGACAGCAGGCGCTGGCGCACATCGCCATCGCCCCAGGCGTCCTCTCCGGCCAGCACCCAGCCGCCCATGCGCCGCGCGCCGGCGCCCATCGGCCCGACGCCCGGCAGCGCCAGCATCTCCGCCTCCGCCGCCTTGCCGACCCGCGCCATCAGCCCGGGCGTGATGGCGGCGCAGACCATGTTGCCGTCCACCAGCCAGGCGATGCCGCCGAACATGCGCTTTTCGCCCAGCCATGGCAGCCCGTCGAGCGCGGCGCGAATGTGGCGTTCAAGCTCCGGATCCCACGCCATCGCCTCTCCCCCTGTCCGCCGGTCCACATGGGCGGTGATCAGCGCTCGCCGCTGTACTCCCGGCGCCGGCGCTCCAGCTCCTGGCTGTAGCGGCGCAGGGCGTAGGCTTCCGTGACATAGCCCAGCACCCGCCGCGACAGCGGATCGTCCACCACCGGCAGGGTTTCGGTTTCCGCCCGTTCGAAAGCTTCCAGCACCTTCTCGACGCCCTGGCGCGGCGTCAGGAAGGCGTTGGGCGCGTGGCGCAGGTCCCGGACCAGGCTGATGGCGGCGATGCTGTCGTAGTCCGTGGCGTGCGCTTCCGGCACATAGACCACGCCGGCGTAGGCTCCGGCTTCGTCGGTGAGGAACACCTGGGCGGTGGAATCGATCGGGAACCGTTTGCGGAACGCCGCGATGGTCATGGTCTCGGCGGCGGTGCGCGCCTCGCGGCGCATCAGCTTCACCACCGTCAGGTCGCGCGCCCAGCCCACATCCATGGCGCTGCGGATGGTCTCGCCGCGCAGGTGCAGGCGCCAGGTGGAGAAGGAGTAGCCGAAGGTGCGGCGCACCAGCACCGTCGCCACGATCACCGACATCAGCACGGCGCTGGTCATCGACAGGTCGCCGGTCATGCCCAGCACCAGGAAGGTCATGGTCAGCGGCGCGCCGATCACCGCCGCCGCCAGCGAGGCCATGCCGACGAGCACGTAGACCACGCGGTCGCTGGCCAGGTGCGGCGCCAAAGCGAAATAGCTTTCACCCACCAGGCCGCCGAACAGCACGCCGGTGAACAGCGAGGTAAAGAACAGGCCGCCGCGAAACCCTGAACCAACCGAGATCGACGCCGCCAGCATCTTGCCCACCAGCAGGAACAGCAGCAGCCCGACGCCATGCGCCGAACTGAAATAGACTTCCATGCCGCCGTGGCCGGCGCCGAGCACCGCCGGCGAGCCCAGCGCCAGCAGGCCAACGAACAGGCCGCCGATCGCCGGTCGCGCCCAGCGCGGCGCGTTGAGCCGCACGAAACCGGATTCCACCGTGGTGGCGGTTTTCATCAGCCCGACGCCCAGCCCGGCCGCCACGCATCCCATGGCGACGAAGATGACGTAGTCGCCGCCCGAGAACGACAGCGAGCCAACCAGCGGCGCGTGCGGCGAGGTGGTCAGCAGCTCATGGACCAGGTTGGCCACCAGGGCGGCGACCATCACCGGCGCCAGCGTCGCCACGCTATAGCCGGCCAGAACGAGCTCGAAGGCATAGAAGGCGCCGGCAAGCGGCGCGTTGAAGGCGGCGGCGATGGCGGCGGCGGCGCCGCAGCCCACCAGGGTGCGCACATCGACGCGGCGCAGGCGCAGCGCCCCCGCCAGCCATGAGGCCGCGCCCGAGGCGGACTGGGTGTAACCGGCTTCAAGGCCAACCGAGGCGCCAGAGCCGCATGAGAGCACGGTGCCGCCCGTCAGCAGCAGGGAGTCGGTCAGCGACATGCGCCCGCCATAAAGCGCGTTGGCCTCGATGGGGTCCACGGCCTCGCGCTTGCGCCAGGCGCGGATGCCAATGGTGGTCAGGCCAACCACCAGCCCGCCGAGCAGCGGCCCCAGCACCGTCCGCCACGGGTCCAGCGTCTCCTGGGCGCTGAGCCGCTCGCCGGAGGGCAGCGCATAGATGAGTTCGTGCATCCACTGCGCCAGCGCATTGATGCCGAACACGCCGACGCCGGCCACCAGGCCGATCAGCGCGCCGAGGATCAGCGGCGACAGTTCATCCGCCCGCACGAACGAGCGCCAGCGCCGGCCCACGAGCACCCGCACCGCCCGGACGCGGCGGCGCGGCGTCCAGCGGGCTGGAGCCGGAGTCGACCTTGCTGTTTCGCTCGCAGTCATGTCCAATCCCCGGCGGTGCCTGCCCGCTATCCCCGCATGCCAGGCCCCGCATGCCAGCCCCGCATGTCAGCCAACGCCAGCATGGCGCAGGTTTCACAGCTCCCGCCCATCTGTACGCAGCGTAACCCGAATCCGGCAATCCGGCTGTTTGCGCCAGAACACTTGCTTCCGCGGGCCATATAGATGGTATGAGGCAAGCAGGTTCATTTTTTGTTGTCGCCGGCCGCCTGCGCGTCGCCTGGCGCAGGAGGAAGAAGCCATGACCCGGCATCCTGGCGATGCGTCCGCCGCCGTGTCCCCGCCAGAAGCGTCGCCGGCGCCCCCCGGCGCGGACGCCGACCGCCACGCGACCTATCCGGATGAGCTGATCCGCTCCATTCTGACGGACGTGAAATCCATCGCCGTCGTTGGCGCCTCCAGCAACACGGTGCGCCCGAGCTGGATTGTCACCAATTACATGGCGAAGCGCGGTTACAGGGTGTGGGCCGTGAACCCCGGTCTGGCCGGCACGGAAATCGCCGGCTGCCCGGTGGTCGCCAGCCTGCGCGACCTGCCGGAGCCGGTCGACATGGTCGACATTTTCCGCAACGCCGCGGCGGCGGGCGCCGTCGTCGATGAGGCGCTGGCCCTGCCGGTTCCGCCCAGCGTCATCTGGATGCAGCTTTCGGTGCGCAATGACGCGGCGGCGGCGAAGGCCGAAGCGCGTGGCTGCACCGTCATCATGGACCGCTGTCCGAAAATCGAATACGGCCGCCTTTCCGGCGAAATTTCCTGGAACGGCGTCAATTCCCGGGTGCTCTCCTCGAAACGGCGGGTCAACGCCGGCGGCAATGTGCAACGCATGACGCTGGGCTCCACAGGCCCGTCGTTCCGCGGACGGGGCTGAGCAACAGCGCCCGCGTTTCGCCGGCAATGGCGTTTGACGGGAGCCCGGGCGCTCATTTAAACATTATCACACGGGTTATATTTCAATATACATCCAGACGGGGGTAAATATGTCCGGACGCGAGCCAAACTTCCACACGCTGGCCGTTCACGCAGGCGCCAGCCCTGATCCGACCACCGGCGCCCGGGTGACGCCGATCTACCAGACGGCGTCGTTCGTGTTCGACGACGTGGATCACGCCGCCTCGCTGTTCGGGTTGCAGGCGTTCGGCAACATTTACACCCGCATCACCAACCCCACGACAGCCGTTCTGGAAGAGCGCGTCGCGGCGCTGGAAGGCGGAACCGCCGCCCTCGCCGTCGCCTCCGGCCACGCCGCCCAGATGATCGCCTTCCACTGCCTGATGCAGGCCGGCGAGGAGTTCGTCGCCAGCCGCAAGCTCTACGGCGGCTCGATCAACCAGTTCAACAATTCGTTCAAGAACTTCGGCTGGAACGTCATCTGGGCCGACAGCGACGATCCGGCCTCGTTCGACCGCGCAATCACGCCGCGCACCAAGGCGATCTTCGTTGAATCCATCGCCAACCCCGGCGGCGTCGTGGTCGACGTGCAGGCGATTTCGGCCATCGCGAAGAAGCACAACATCCCGCTGATCGTCGACAACACCCTGGCCTCGCCCTACCTGTGGCAGCCGATCAGGGACGGCGCCGACATCGTGCTGCACTCGGCCACCAAGTTCCTCGGCGGCCACGGCAACTCCATGGGCGGCGTCATCGTTGACGCCGGCACGTTCAAATGGGCCGGCGACGACCGTTATCCGATGCTGTCGCAGCCGCGCCCGGAATATAACGGCCTGGTGATCGCCGAAACCTTCGGCAACTTCGCCTTCGCCATCGCCGCCCGCGTGCTGTCGCTGCGTGACCTCGGCCCGGCGATCTCGCCGTTCAACGCCTTCCAGATCATCACCGGCATCGAGACCCTGCCGCTGCGCATGGCCCGCCAGTCGGAAACCGCGCTCAAGGTGGCGCGGCATCTGGCCAGCCATCCGGCCGTCTCCTGGGTGAGCTATCCGGGCCTGGAGAACGACCCCTATCACGCGCTGGCGAAGAAGTACCTGCCGCGCGGCGCGGGCGCCGTGTTCACCTTCGGCCTCAAGGGCGGCTATGACGCGGGCGTCAACCTGGTGGCGGCGCTGGAGCTGTTCTCCCACCTCGCCAATATCGGCGACACCCGCTCGCTGGTGATCCACCCGGCCTCCACCACCCATCGCCAGCTCAGCGACGCGCAGAAGACCGCCGCCGGCGCCGGCCCGGACGTGGTGCGCCTGTCGATTGGCCTGGAAGACGCCGACGACCTGATCGCCGACCTCGACGCCGCCCTGCAGGGCTGAAACCTGCCCGGGATGCGCCTGACGGGACGCCCCTGACAGGCGCATCCGGGGGCGAAAACGCCCTCTCCAGCAAGGTTCTCTCTGCAAAGCCCTCTCTGGCCGGCCAGCGTTACGACGGAGAACCGCCGGCTGGACGACCGCCCAGGCTCCGGCGCGCGGCCAGGCGCCCGCCTGTTCGGGGGCCTCTCCGGCTGGGGCCGCGCGGTCCAGGCTTCGTGATGCGGGGGAGCTTCGTGATGCGACGGGCGCGTGCTTCGTGACGCGGAGGATGAAGCGGCGGCGGCGCGGCTTGCACCAGGCCTCAAGAGCGCGGAACCGACCCTGGCGGCGCTGAAACGGCGTCGCGCGCCTTGCAACGGAAGGCTGGCCGCGCGCCAGCCTTTTGCTTGTCAATATCTCGCTCGCCCGACCTCCGGGACGCTGCTGTTCTGGCCCACGAGTGGCGACAGCTACGTCAGGCGCGGCGACGCGCCTGGCGCCAGCGACGCGGCTTGCTTCGCGCTGGCGCGCCCACACACAGCCATTTCCCCTCAACACCGCCAGAAATTGTCACGACCACAACGCTGGTGGCCGCCACCGCCATACGCCATCGGGCAGGCACTACAATCGTCACCATAACGCGTCTCCCCGCCTGTTCTGGACAAGTGTAGGATTGTCACTGGTTTACGATTCCTTAATCGCGCGACATTCGAAACATAAATTACGTATAGCTTGCAGTTAAAATATGCTTCGTCAATCTCTTAAAGAATTCACCGCGAAACAACCGTCCGATTATTGAACATACGTGATTCGCGGCGGTCACCGGCGCGACAACCCGCCTTTGTCATGAGACGCATGAACCTGCCCGGCAGTTCCACTCATCCCGGTGATTTGATCGCGCCAACAGCGCCGCTGGAACTTCCATGCGGAGACAGGCCATGAAAAACCCCGCCGTAGCGGGGTCCAAATCATCGTGAACTGGCGTTCAGGCCTACAGTAGGCCGCCCTGGCGGCGGGAGCGCGACGCGCCCGCTGACTGACGGGCCTGCCTTAACCGGCGCCCCGCCCGCCGGCGCCCAACCTGCTTTCGCCTGCCCACGCCAGCCGGCGGAAGTGAATCACCGCCGTCACCAGCACCACCAGGGCGCACGCCTGGTGCAGCAGGCCGGCCCAGATTGGCACGGCCAGCAGCAGGGTCGCCACGCCAATGACGCCCTGGAAGGCGACAACGCCGGCCAGCGCCATGGCGCGGTGCGCCGCCCCGGCGGACGCACGGCCCGCCGCCGCCAGCCGCCGCACGTCGATGGCGTGGAAAATGGCCAGCGCCAGCAGGATGTAGGCTCCCATGCGGTGGTTGAACTGCACCGTCGGAATGGTCGCCAGCGCGTTCATCCACCAGGGATCAAGCGGCGCCAGCGTCGCCGCGTCGGGAATGAAACGCCCGTCCATCAGCGGCCAGGTATTATAGGTGAGGCCCGCGTGCAGGCCCGCCACCAGCGCCCCAAGGCCAATCTGGATGAAGCTGCCCGCCACCAGCACGCCGGCCGTCCAGCGCGCACGGCCTGCCGAAGCCGCTTCCGCGCGCGGCGACAGACGGACAATGACGGCGACAACGCAGGCGAGCAGGATGCAGGCCGCCAGCAAATGCAGCATCAGCTTGACCGGGGCCACCGCCGTCATGCCGGGCTGCAGGCCCGAATGCACCATGATCCAGCCGATGGCGCCCTGCAAACCGCCGAGCAGGCCAATCACCGCCAGCATCACCAGCAGGCGGCCGCGCACGGCGCCGCGCACGGCGAACCAGACCAGCGGCGCCATATAGGCGAGGCCAATGAAGCGGCCGAGCTGGCGATGCCCCCACTCCCACAGATAGATGAACTGGAATTCGCCCAGCGACATGCCGGCGTTCAGCAGTTTGTACTGCGGCGTTCCCCGGTAAAGATCGAATTCGGCCATCCAGGCGCCGTGCGACAGGGGCGGAATCGCCCCGGTGATCGGCTTCCATTCGGTGATCGACAGGCCGGAGCCGGTCAGCCGGGTGGCGCCGCCCACCACCACCATGACGAAGATCAGACAGCTGACGAAGATCAGCCAGTTGCGCACCGCCCGCTGGCCAGGCAGCGCCCCCGGGGGCGCGGCGGCGATGGCGTCGTCGATGCTGGTTGTCGTCATGGCGCACTCCATACAGGCGCCGCGTGTCCGGGCGCCGCCCCGCCTGTCGTATAATGCCCGTTCGTGGGCCCAGCCAAGGCGGAGAACCGCCGCACCCCCGGCCTCCTCAGGCAGGCGGCGACGGCGAAAGCGGTTTCAACCAGGGCGCTATTGGTCTAGAGGCTGTGCGGGCGACGCCAGCGCGGTCTGCTCCCCGGTTCCCGGGATGCCGCGCCGCTGGCGGGCGCCCCCTGCGCGAAGAACAGTGGCAGTCTCACCGTTCATCCTGAACCGCCAATCCATCCGGCGGGAAAGCACCCCGACGCCGGGGCGCCCTCAGGAAAAGGCCGCCGCCGCGCTTCGAACAGGCGCGTCAATACAATGGGTTGCGGCGCTTTGCGTGAACAACGCTTTCACAGGCGACGCCCAGATCCCAGATGCCAGACCCCAGATCCCCGGAGACGACATGACCCGCCGCAAACGCAAATTCTTCGGCTCGATCGGCATGCTGGTTTTCGTGATGATTTATGCCCTGATCGTCATGGTCATCGCCCAGGGCCGCATCCAGGAAGCCGGCAAGACGGCGCAGTTCGTATTCTTTCTGCTGGCCGGCGTTGGCTGGGTGCTGCCGGTGATGCCGCTGATCAAATGGATGGAGCGCGCCGACGACTGACAGCGCCCGCCGCCAGCGCGGCGCGCCAGTTGCAGGTCCCGGGCTGGCGGGTCAGGCACAGCGGGGGATGCCCCGCGATACCCGCTGCATGCCCTGGGCCTCGCGCGGCCATCCATCCAGCGCGGGAGCCTTGCAACGCACCGCGACGGGCCTCTTCAGGACACGTCCCCAACGGCCGCGCCCTGGCGTAACCGCCGGACTGCGCGCGAACCCCGGGTGCGTGCAAACAGCCGCGCGCCGCGCCCGGGCATGACCACGGACGCCGGGCGTCCTCAGTTGCGGCTGGCGAGGCGTGCGTTGGTGCGTTCGAGACGGGTGGCGATCTCGCGCATCACGGCGATCGCCATCTGCGGGAATTGCGCCAGCAACTCGATGAACACCCGCTTGTCGATGCGCAGGGCCACCACGTCGCCCACGGCCGTGATGGTGGCGCTACGCGGCGTCTCAGCCAGCACCGCCATTTCGCCGATCAGGTCGTTGCGCCCGAATTCGGCCACCTTGAGCTGGCCGTGGGCGGTTTCCAGCAGCACGTCGGCGGCGCCGTCGAGGATGACATAGGCCGCGTCGCCCACGTCGCCCTGGGTGAAGAAGCGCTGCCCATCGGTGAACGTTACGCGCTCACTGGTGAACGCCAGCAACTTGAGCCGGGCCGGGTCGATATCCCGGAACATCGGCACCTGTCGCAGGGACTGGACTTCATTCTCAAGCGTCATTCCGCCTCCCTGGGCCAGAAGGCGGCCCGCCAGCATGCCCACGCGCAGGGCGGGTCGCCCGGCGCGGGGAAAACACCAAACCGGACGGGTGATCCTGCCGCCGGATCACCTCCCGCCCGGAGCCGAAACGACCCAAGTCGAAACAACCCAGGCCAATCACCCAAGTGAAACGACCCAGGCCAAACGGCCTCAGCCGGCGGCCGGGGCCGCATGGTGGTCGCGCACGACAACCGGATGCACCCCCTCAAAGCGCACCAGCATGTCGAAAACCTCTGGATCCGCCAGCGTTTCCCCGTGCAACACGGCCACGATCGATTTGCCCGCCATACGCTCCGAAATGGCGGACAACATCTCGCGGGCGTGGTTTTCGCCAAACGCTGCAAATACGCCGTCCAGGATCAGCATGTCGGGATTCTTGATCAGACCTCGCGCGATGTAAACCGCCACCCGGTGCTCCGCCGAAAGCAGCCGGCCGGCCGGGCCTATCTGGTAGTCCAGGCCCACCCGCTCCACATCCAGCCGCAGCGCCAGTTCGTCGATCAGCGCTGTCGTCTGCGCGGTGATGCGCGGCAGCGCGTCCGCCACACTATGGCTAAGCCGGCCGAACGCCAGATTGTTGCGCAGGGGCGCCGCGACCGTCAGCCTGTCCGGATCGTAAAACTCGACGGCGCCGCGCAAGGGGCTCCCGGCAAGGGCGTCGTGCAGCCGCTTGCGCGCCCGCACAAGCGCCTGGCGCAGGTCGTCGTTGAGCAGGCCCAGACGATGCTTCGGCTCGATATAATCCAGCGTCAGGGCCAGCAGGCGGGCGCGCTCGTCGTGGGTCAGGCCCTTGAGGCCCCGCGATTTCCAGCGCGCGACGATATCGTCGAAGTCGGCGATCTCATCGGCGTCGATGAACGAGAACTGCTCGAACAGGGGGTGCCCCGGCGGCAGGTCACGGAAGATTTCGTTCATGGTGGCGGCGATGCTCGCGCCCATGCTGGTGAGGGCGTCCAGAATGTCCTCGGCGTCGAGCACCCGCGTCGCCAGCCGGTTTTCAGCCAGCGCCTCGCCCATGAAGTCCGCGTGGACCGGCACGCCGAACAGCAGGTTTTCGGCGACGGTGGCCTGATTGTTGTAAAGCTCGAAATCAAACGGTTCGATCAGGTTCGAGAGTCCCTGTTCCTCCAGGCGCTGGCGCACGACCTTGCGCGCCTCCACCACCTTCTCCGCCAGGCGCGGATAGCGCTCCGGGTCCACGAGGCCCCACATGCCAAGCTTCAGCAGGGTCTCGCGCATCCCCACCAGTTCGAGCACGTCCGTCAGCCGCGCGTCGAGCGCGGTGGCGTCGTCGACGCCCGCCAGCTCCAGATCGAGCCAGCCCTCGCCCGTCGCCTCCAGCGCGCCCTCGGTGCGCAGGGCCTCCATGCGGCGCGCGCCCGTCAGCTCCGGCGCGTCCTGCTGCCGGTGGCGCAGGCCGTAAACCAGGTTCTCGCGCAGGGAGCCCGCGAACAGCACTGGCTCCGGCCCCGCGTAGGCGATGCGTCGCCCGGTCAGGTGCTCGGGCATGCGCGACAGCTCAACGTCGCCGAACGTCACGGCGCCGCGATATTCGGTGATGCGCCGCGCCAGCACGCGCGCCACGGCGCCGGGCGCGGCGCTGTCCTGCGCCACCAGCGCGATGCGCAGGGGCAGCGCCCGGGTGAACGAGAGGTGCTCCACCAGCACCAGGCCGTGGCTGTCCGTAATGTGCAGATCGGCAAGCGCCACCGGGCCCTGCAGATGCGGCGGCTCGACGCCGGGCGGCAGCGGCGCCAGCGTCTCCCCTGGCAGCAGCCGGTCCGGCGAGAACTGCTGCACCACCTGCTCATATTTGATCTGCACGTCGAGACGCTGCTGGTCCCAGTCAATCAGCTCCTTCAGCGGCGGCGGCAGATCGCGGTAGGCGGCGATGACGGCGACGAGCTGGCCAATGTCCAGCGTGCCCTTGAGAGCGAAATAACCGCCGACGGCGTAGAAGAAAAATGGCGTGATCTGCGCCAGCAGGTTATTGAGGAACTTGACCATGAATTTCCACTTGTAAATGCGGAAACGCAGGTCGAAGAGCGTATAAAGCCGCTCGCTCACATCAGCGCGTTCATAGGCGGTGGCGTCGTTGTCGTGCACGGCCTCCAGATCATCCACCACCTCGCTCACCTTGCCGGCGAGACGGCGGGAAAGGATCTGCCGCTGCTTGCCAAGGCGAAGCTGCACGCGGCGCATGCGCGGGATCACCGTGAACTGGATGGCGACGATGCCGCCGGCGATCAGCCCCAGCCAGACGTTCTGCAGCATGATGAACGTCATGGCGGTGATCGCCTGGGAGCCCAGCAGCAGGGGCTGGGAGAAGGCGTCGCCGATGAAGCCGCCGATGGGCTCCACCTCGTCCTTGATCATGGTCGCCGTCTCGGAAGACTTCACGGTCTTCTGGGTTTCCGGCGTGAACCGCAGCACGATGGAGAACAGGTCAAAGCGCAGGCGACGCAACATGCGCTCGCCCAGCGCCCCCTTGGCCACGTTGATCCAGTACTTGAAAGCGCCGTTCACCAGCACGAAGAACAGGAACAGGCTGGAAAGCCCGAACAGCAGGCCAATCTGGCCTACCTTGTAGCCGTCATGGATCGAGATATAGCCGCCGCCAAGATAGGACGGGAGTTCGACGCCAAGCTTCAGGAAATCCGTGGTGGGAAGGCCGCTTCTGAAGGCGCCGCCCTGGATCGCCTCGTTGACGATGCGCTTGGGCAGATCCAGCGACCAGTAATAAAACGGCAGCGACGCCAGCACGACCGCGAAGATGACCAGCTGGTCGCGCCGGGAATGACGCCAGACGTACCGGAACAGATTTCGCTCCAACGTCTCTCCTCCAGGGGCTGGGCGGAGCCCGTGAGTAATCCCAAAACCGCCAGTTGCAAAGAGGGCAGGACAAACCAGAACGCGAGGCATTGGCGCCTCCGGATCCTGAATGGCGCAAGCGCCCCGGGGAGGCCGGATAGCGTAAGCCTAGCTGCGGATTCGCGTTTTTGACAGACATGCGCCGCCCGGGCCGGAGCGCGCCGCCCGCCGTCCACATGCGGCGTCCCGAAAACCATTCCCCTGGGGGAAGTTGTGCGCTGCGACGTTTCCGAGTTGAACAGAAATGTTCTAGGCTATGGTTCAGGGGAGCCGGGCGGCGCGCGCAGCGCCCGCCAGGAGGGGCAGCATGGGCCGGCGGCCGCAATGAGGTCTTCATGATCGTGAAGGACGCCGGGGGGCGTGCCGGCGCACCAGACGCTGGAGCAAAAACAGGCGCGCGCGTGCTGATCTACAGCCACGACACGTTCGGGCTGGGGCATCTGCGGCGTTCACGAACCATCGCCAACATCCTCGCCAGCGAGGCGTCCGACGTTTCGGTTATCATCGTCTCGGGGTCGCCGGTCATCGGCAGTTTCGAGTTCCGCCCCGGCGTCGATTATGTGCGGGTGCCTGGCGTCGTGAAGATGGCCAATGGCGACTATCGCACGCTCAATCTGAACATGGGCGTCGATGAAACGGCGGCGTTGCGGGCCCAGCTCATCCGCCAGACCACCGAGAGTTTCCGCCCCGACCTGGTCATTGTCGACAAGGAGCCCACCGGGTTTCGCGGCGAGATCACCGGCGCGCTGGAACTGGCGCGCCGCCATGGCGCGCGCATCGTGCTTGGCGTGCGCGACGTGATGGATGACCCCGCGCTGCTGGCGCCGGAGTGGGAGCGCAAGGGCGCGCTCCAGGCGCTGGAAAGCCTGTATGACGATATCTGGGTCTATGGCCTGAAGGAAATTTACGAGCCGCTGGCCGCCTTCAACCTGTCGCAACGCCTGCGCCAGCACACGTTGTACACCGGTTATCTGCGGCGCGGCCTGCCCAACGAACCGACGCTGACGCGCTACCCCAAAATCACCCGTGGACCGTTCATCCTGGTCACCAGCGGCGGCGGCGGCGACGGCGACGACATGGTCGACTGGGTCATCAGCGCCTATGAAACCGATCCGGGCCTCCAGACGCCCGCCCTGATCGTCTTCGGACCGTTCATTGCCCGCGACCGCCGGCGCGACTTCATGGAGCGCATCAACCGCCATCCGCGCCTTGCCGCCCTGTCGTTCGACAGCAAACTGGAAACGCTGATGAACCGGGCCACGGCGGTCGTGGCGATGGGGGGCTACAACACCTTCTGTGAGGTGCTGTCCTTCGACCGGCCGGCGCTGATCGTGCCGCGCACCCGTCCACGTCGCGAGCAGTATATTCGCGCCATGGCGGCCGAGCGGCTCGGGCTGGTCAGCGCCATCGTCGATGAGGGCGGCGCCCGCGATCCGCTGCGCATGGCGGCGGCGTTGCGCCGCCTGCTGGAGCAGCCGCGCCCCAGCGCCGCGACGGCCTGCGCCGACCAGTTGCTGGGCGGCGCCGGCGCGATCCGCCGCGACTTCGCCGCCTGGCTCGACGCCCGCGGTGGACGGGAGCCGGATGACAGCCTGGAGCGCCCCCAGCGCGCCGCCCACGGCTGACTTGCGCCTGCGACGCCGTATTTCCACATGCCCCGCCTGAAGATGCTATAGCCCACGGCCAGATGACCCGCGCCCAAGCCCCTCAAGCCCCCGCCAGCCAGCCGCCCGCCGCCGCGAATGAAATCGCCATCGTCGTGAAAGGCTATCCGCGCCTGTCCGAAACCTTCATCGCCCAGGAAATCCTGGCGCTGGAGCGGCGCGGCCTGAAGCTGCGCGTCATCTCCCTGCGCGAGCCCACCGACAGCGCCGTGCACCCCATGCACCGGCAGATCCAGGCGCCGGTGGCCTATCTGCCGGAATATCTGCATGAGGCGCCCATCCGCGTGCTGAAGGGGCTCGGCTGGGCCATGCGCCAGCCGGGGTTCAGCCGCATGCTTGGCGCTTTCATCCGCGACCTGCGCCGCGACCTGACGCGCAACCGCATCCGCCGGCTCGGCCAGGCCATGGTGTTCGCCCGTGAACTGCCCGCCAGCGTCGGCCATGTGCATGTGCACTACCTGCACACGCCCGCCTCCGTCGTGCGTTACGCGGCGCTGCTGCGCCGGTCGGCCAGCAACCCGGCGGCCTGGAGCTTTTCCGCTCACGCCAAGGACATCTGGACCACGCCGGACTGGGAGAAGCGTGAAAAGATCGCCGAATGCCTGTTCGGCGTCACCTGCACCCGCCAGAATCTCGCCGCCCTGCAAGCCCTGGCGCCAGCGCCGGAGCGGGTCGCCCTCGCCTATCACGGCCTCGACCTGTCGCGCCTGCCGGCGCCGCCCGCCAGCCGCCCGGCCTGCAATGGCGGCGACCCGGCCAGCCCGGTGCGCATTGTCTCGGTGGGTCGCGCCGTCGCCAAGAAGGGTTTTGGCGATCTGCTGAAGGCCCTGGCGGGGCTGCCTGGCGATCTGCACTGGCAGTTCGTGCATGTGGGCGGCGGCGAGTTGCTGCCGCGCCTCAAGGCGGAAGCGGAGCAGCTCGGCCTTGGCCAGCGCGTGGCTTTCATGGGCGCCCTGGCCCAGCCAGACGTGATGGCCCTGCTCGGCGCCGCCGACATGTTCGTGTTGCCGGCGCGAAAAACCCGCTCCGGCGATCAGGACGGGCTGCCCAATGTGCTGATGGAGGCCGCCAGCCAGAAGCTGGCGATCATCGCCAGCGATTTCGCCGGCATCCCGGAATTCATCCGCGACGATGTGGAGGGCGTGCTGGTCCCGCCTGCCGATTTCACCGCCCTCGCCAACGCCATCAATCTGCTGGCGCGCGAACCGGAGCGCCGCGCCCGCCTCGGCGAGGCCGCCTGGCGGCGGCTGCGCGCCGATTTTTCCATGGAGGGCGGCATCGACCTGATTGAAGCCCGGCTGCGCGCCGCCCTCGGCGCCGCCGGCGCCCTTTCGGACGAAGCGGGCGCCCGGTCCGCCAGACAACGCTCTGGCGCGGCCTGAGGGAGGCGGAATGGCCGGTCCCCTGGCGAACATTCCCATAGCTTTCTACGCGCCGATGAAGCCGCCGGACCATCCACGGCCATCCGGCGACCGCACCATGGCGCGCAACCTGCTGGCGGCGCTGGCGGCGGCCGGCTTCACGCCACAGATCGCCGCGCGCCTGCGCAGCCACGAAAAGGCCGGCGACCCGGCCGCCCAACGCGCCATCCGCGACGCGGCCCTGCGCGAAGCCGACCGGCTGGTCGCGCGCTGGGCCGCGACGTCCGCCCCGGACCGCCCGCGCCTGTGGTTCACCTACCATCTCTATGACCGCGCGCCGGACTGGATCGGCCCGGCCGTGGCCAGCGCGCTCGCCATTCCCTATGTGGTCGCCGAGGCCTCGCTCACCCCCAGCCGCGCCGATGGCCCCTGGCGCATCGGCCACGCCGCGACCGTGGCGGCGTTGCGCCAGGCCAGCGCCGTGTTCGTGCTGAATGAGAACGACAGGCCCTGCCTGCTTGGCGCCGCTGAACTGGCGGACGCCGCCATGGCGGAAAAATGCCACGCCCTGCCGCCCTTCCTGGTGCGACCGGCCCTGATGCGGCCGCCGGCGCCTTCACGCCTGACGTCCCGGCGGCAACCCGGGGTGGTGCGCCTGCTGGCCGTGGCCATGCTGCGCCAGGGCGACAAGCTGGCCTCGTTCCGGGTTCTCGCCGACGGCCTCGCGCGCCTCGCCGGCCGGAACTGGCGCCTGACCATCGTCGGCGACGGTCCGGCCCGGGCCGATGTCGCGGCGCTGTTCGCGCCGTTCGGCGAGCGGGTGGTTCTGGCGGGCCTGGCGCCGCCGGAGGCGATCGACGCCATCTATGCGGCGCACGATCTGCTGGTCTGGCCGGCGATCAACGAGGCGTTCGGCATGGCGTTGCTGGAGGCGCAGGCCAACGGCTGCCCGGTGCTGGCCGGGGATGCCGGCGGCGTCAGCGGCGTGGTGCGGAACCATGAAACCGGCTGGCTGGTGGCCAACAGCCCGCGCGCGACGCTGGCCGGGCGCTTCGCCGCCCGCCTCGATGACCTGCTGGCGCAACCGGAGCTGCTGCCGCCCGCCGGCGCGGCCGGCGTCGCCTTCATCCGCCAGCAGCGCAGCCTCGCCAGCGCCGCCGCCATCCTGCGGGATACGCTGGCGCCGCTGCTGCCCAGCCAGGATGGTCCCCCATGAGCCTGCGCATCGCCATCGTCGTCACCCATCTGCTTGGCGTCGGCCACCTGACCCGCGCCGCCGCCCTGGCGCGGGCGCTGGCGGCGCGCGGCCACGCCGTGCAGTTGATCAGCGGCGGCCAGCCGGCGCCGCTGCTGCGGGCTGAAGGGGTCGAGCTGATCCAGTTGCCGCCGCTGCACGTGGTGGGGACAGCGTTTTCCGACCTGCGCGAGGGCGACGGCGCGCCACTGCGCCCGGAAACGGCCCGGCGCCGCATCGCCATCGCCGGCGACGCCCTGCGCCGCCTGCAACCACACGTGCTGGTCACCGAGCTGTTTCCCTTCGGCCGCCGCGCCCTCGGGACGGAATTCAAGGCGATTCTGGACGCGGCGGCGCAACTGGCGAGGCCGCCCCTCGTGCTGGCGTCGGTGCGGGATATTCTGGCCAGACCTGAGAAACAGGCGAAGATCGACGCCGCCCACGCCCTGCTGCGCGCCCGTTATGACGGCGTGCTGGTTCATTCCGATCCGGCGCTGGTTCCGCTGGAAGCCTCCTGGCCCCTCGCCAGCGACCTGAAGCCGCGCCTGCACTACACCGGCTATGTGGATGACAGCCGCCCGGCTGCGCCGCTCACGGCGGCGGATCGCTCCCATGGCGACATCATCGTCTCGGGCGGTGCTTCGGCGGCGGCGCTGCCGTTGCTCAACATCGCCCTGGCTGCGGCCGCCGCCGACCCGCAACAGCGCCTCTGGCGTCTGCTCGTCGGCCACAAGGTGGCTGAAGACGCCATGGCCAGCCTGCGCCTGGCGGCGACGCCCAACGTCGTGATCGAGCGCGCCCGGCCGGATTTTCGTGATCTGCTGCGCCGCTGCGCCGCCTCCATCAGCCAGTGCGGCTACAACACCGCCCTCGACCTTCTCGCCACGGAGGCGCCGGCGGTTGTGGTTCCGTTCACGGAAGCCGGCGAAACCGAACAGGCCCAGCGCGCGGCGCTGTTCGCCGCCCGCGGCCTTGTGCAGAACCTCGCCCTGGAAGCGGCGACGGCTGCAACGCTGCTCGCCGCCATCGGCGCGGCGCAGGCCGGCAGCAGGGCCGGCGACCATGGGGTGGCGGTGAACGGCGCCGGGCGCGCGGCAAAGATCATCGAACAGCTGGCGGCCGGCCGGACGCCTGTCGCCAGCCATGGCGCGCCCGCGCTGGTCGCCAGCCTGGCCGCAACCCTGCAACCGGCGCGGGCCGCCCTGGACCGCGCCGCCGACGCCGGGCGCACTGTCGCTTTCTGGCATCGCGACGACGACGCCATCGCGCCGACACCGCAACTGGAGCGGTTGCTGGAGCTGACCCGCGCCCACGGGACGCCGCTCGCCATCGCCGCCATTCCCGCCCATGCAACGCCCGAACTGGCCGCCCGCCTCGCCAGCGAGCGCCACGTCGCCGTGCTGGTTCATGGCCTCAGCCACCAGAACCGCGCGCCGGCGGACGCCAGGAAGGGAGAATTCAGCCACGGCGAGCCTGTGGAACTGGCGCAGCAGGCAGCGGACGGGCTTGCCCGCATCCGCGCCCTGTTCGGCGTCCAGGCGCGTCCGGTGTTCACCCCGCCGTGGAACCGGATCAGCCCCGCCCTGACGCCGCGCCTGGCCGGGGTCGGCTTCGCCGGCCTGTCGACCTTCCGCCAGCGGCCAGCGCGCTTCGCGGCGCCGGGCCTGGTTCAGGTCAACACCCATGTCGATCCCATCGCCTGGCGGGGTGATCGGAGCCTGGCGGACCCGGCGACGCTCGCCGAAACATTGCGCCAGGCCATCGCCTGCTTCATGGCCGCCGCCGACCCCGAGCCTGTCGGCCTGCTCACCCATCACCTGGCGCACGACGCCCGCATCGACGCCTTCGTCGCCGGCCTGCTCGACCTCATCGCCAGCCACCCCGCCGCCCGCATGACGGCCATTGATGACGCGCTGGCCAGAAAGGCCGCGACGCCAGGATAGAGGAGCGCGGCAGCGCCAGAGCGGAAGAGCCCGGCTGGTTGGGAGCCGACATGGCCTGGAGAAAGCGTCAGCGCGAGCGTGCGGCTTCACGCCGCGCCGCCGCCAGCCCGCCGCCGCCCGATCCATTCCCCAGGCCTCCGGTTTTCCCCGCGCCGCTCTATAGCCTTGTGGGGCCAACCTGTTTAATGCTTGGGGAAGACAGATCCACACGCACGAATGTGGAATATCCGCCGCGATCTTGAGACGCCAAAGTCCGGGGGCACGAGTTGAGTGAAACGCCGCTGTTCAGCATCAGGGACCTGGCCGTGAACTTCACGGGCGCCGGCGTCGTCACGCAGGCGCTGCGGGGCGTTTCCTTCGATATTCCACGCGGCCGCACCGTGGCGCTGGTGGGCGAATCCGGCTCGGGAAAGTCCGTCACCGCCCAGGCGATGATGGGCATCCTGCCCAAAGCCGCGACCATCACCGCCGGCTCCATTCTGTTCAACGATCCAGGACGCCCGGACGCGCCCCTTGATCTGGCGCGGCTGGACCCCTCCGGCAAGCAGATGCGCGCCCTGCGCGGCGACCGCATGACCATGATCTTCCAGGAGCCGATGAGCTCGCTCTCGCCCCTGCACACCGTGGGCGACCAGGTGACGGAAGCCTACATGCTGCACAACCGCGTGCCGCCGCATGTGGCGCGCGACGTGGCTGAAGCGGTGTTTGAGCGGGTGGGGCTGCCCGATCCGGCCCGCATCTTCAACACCTATCCGTTCGAGCTGTCCGGCGGCATGCGCCAGCGCGCCATGATCGCCATGGCCCTGATCTGCCGCCCCGCCCTGCTGATCGCCGACGAGCCCACCACCGCCCTCGACGTCACCACCCAGGCGCAGATTCTCGAACTTATTTCCGACCTTCAGGCGGAAACCGGCATGTCCGTGCTGCTGATCACCCACGATCTGGGCGTGGTCGCCAATGTGGCCGACGACGTGGTGGTGATGTATCGCGGCCGCATCGTCGAATCCGGGGATCGCGAAACCATCTTCCGCAATCCGCAGCATCCCTATCTGCGGGCGCTGATGAACGCCGCGCCGCACTTCGACATGAAGCCCGGCGAGCGCCTGACGCCCCTGCGCGAGGTCGCCGACGCGCGTTTGCTCGCCGCCCAGGCGCGCCCGGCGACGAAGCGCCCCGCCGGCCCGGTGCTGGAGGCGCGCGACATCTCGAAAACCTTCACCCTGCGCTCCGGCTGGTTCTCTGGCCAGACCCGCCAGGTGCGCGCCGTGTCCAACGTGAGCCTGACGCTGATGCCAGGCAAGACGCTCGGCCTCGTTGGCGAATCCGGCTGCGGCAAGACCACGGTGTCGCGGATGATCATGCGCGCCATCACGCCGGATTCGGGAGCCATCCGCTACGACGACGGCGACGGCCTGCGCGACATCAGCACGCTGAAGGGCAATGACCTGATGCGCTACCGCCGCGCCGTGCAATTCATTTTCCAGGACCCGTACGGCTCGCTCAATCCGCGCATGACGGTCTACCAGCTGCTGACCGAGCCCATGCGCATCCACAACGTGGGGACGGAGCAGGAGCAGTTCGAGCGCGCCAGCATGCTGCTGGCCATGGTCGGCCTCGACCGTCACGCCCTGCGCCGCTATCCGCATTCGTTCTCCGGCGGCCAGCGCCAGCGTCTCGGCATCGCCAGGGCCCTCGCCCTGTCGCCCCAGGTGCTGTTGTGCGACGAGCCGGTGTCGGCGCTCGACGTCTCGGTGCAGGCGCAGGTGCTGAACCTGCTGAAGGATCTGCAACAGGCGCTCGATCTTTCCTACATCTTCGTCTCCCACAATCTGGCGGTGGTGGATTACATGGCCGACGACATCGCCGTGATGTGCCGGGGCCACATTGTCGAGCAGGCCCCCAGGGAAGTGCTCTTCAACGCGCCGCTGCACCCCTACACCCAGGCGCTGCTGGCGGCGGTGCCGGCGCCCGATCTCGATCATCCGCTCGACTTCGCGAAACTGCGCTCCGGCCGCTTTTCCGAGCCTGCGCAATGGCCGGAGCCTTACCGGCTGGCGTCCGGCGAGGCCGGCGCCATGCGCGAAGTCGCGCCGCAGCATTACGTGCGGCTGGGCGAAGCCGGGAGGGCGGCGGCATGACCGGCCATCGCCCCACCATAACCCGCCGCGCCCTGCTCTCCGCCGGCGCCGCCCTGGGCGCATCGCCGCTGCTCGGTCACCCTGTGTTCGGCCATGACGCCGGCGAGAGTCCGTTGCTGCGGGCGCAGGTGGCGGCGGGCGTCATGCCGCCGCTGAAAGAGCGCCTGCCCCAGGATCCGCTGGTGGTGGACCTGCCGGCCCATGGGCGTCGCGCCGGCGCCCAGGGCGGCGAGATGACGACCCTGATCGCCCGCGCCCGTGACATCCGCTATCTGTCGGCCAACGCCTACACCCGGCTTGTCGGCTATACGGAACAGTTGCAGTTGCAGCCCGACATACTGGCCGGCGTTGATGTGGTTGAGGGGCGGATTTTCACCCTGCGGCTGCGACGCGGCCATCGCTGGTCCGACGGCCATCCCTTCACCAGCGAGGATTTCCGCTACTACTGGCAGGACATCATCAAGAACCAGGCGCTCACCCCGTCCGGCCCGCCGCTGTTTCTGCTGGCCGATGGCCAGGAGCCGGCGTTCGAGGTGCTGGACGAGGTCACCGTCCGCTATTCCTGGCCGCGCCCCAACCCGCTGTTCCTGCCCACGCTCGCCGGCCCGCAGGACCCGTATATTTACCGCCCCGCCCACGTGCTGCGGCAATATCACATCAAATACGCCCCGGCCGAACAACTGGCGGAACTGGTGAAGAAGGCGCGGGTGAAATCCTGGGCGCCGTTGCACAACCGCATGGACGCCATGCTGGAGAATTCCAGCCCCACCCTGCCGACCCTGTTTCCCTGGCGGCCGGTGGAAGCCGGCGCGACGCAGATTATCTTTGAACGCAATCCTTATTTTCACCGCGTCGACAGCGCCGGGATCCAGCTGCCCTACGTGGACCGGGTAATCGCCAACATCGCCTCCGCCAGCCTGTTCGCCGCCAAGACCAACGCCGGCGAGGTCGATCTGCTGGCGCGCGGCCTCATCATGAGCGATATCCCGGTGCTGAAGCAGGGCGAAAAGGTCCACGATTACGCCACCTTGCTGTGGCGGATGGCGCGCGGCTCGGAGCTGGCGCTTTATCCCAATCTTACCGCGGCCGATCCCATGTGGCGGGCGCTGAACCGCGACGTGCGCTGGCGGCGGGCCCTGTCCCTCGCCATTGATCGCCACACCATCAACAACGCCCTGCTGTTTGGCCTCGGCAAGGAGGGCAACAACACGGTGATGGAGGGCTCGGCCCTGTTCCGGCCGGAATATCGCAGCCGCTGGGCCGGGCACGACCCGGACGAGGCGGCGCGGCTGCTGGACGGGATCGGCCTCAAGCTGACGTCATCCGGCATCCGCGCGGCGCCGGACGGGCGACCGCTGGAGGTGGTGGTGGAGGTGGACAGCGACACCGGCCTCGCTGTCGACACCCTGGAGCTGGTCACCGAGTTTTGGCGCGAGGTGGGGATCAAGCTGTTCATCAAGCCGCAGGACCGCACCATCCTGCGCAACCGCGCCTATGAGGGGCGCGCCGTCATGGTGGCCTCCGCCGGCCTCGACAACGCCATCCCCACCGCCCAGATGGCGCCGACAGAGCTGGCGCCGGTGCAGCAGGACAACATGTCCTGGCCGAAATGGGGCCAGTACGTCGAGACGAAGGGCAAGAGCGGCGAGGCCTGCGACGAGCCGCAGGCGAAACGGCTGCTCGTCGCCATGGACGCGTGGCTGAACGCCACGGACGATGCGGTGAAAACGCGCGCCTGGCATGAGATGCTGGGCCTGCACGCCGACAACGTATGGTCGATCGGCACCGTGGCCGGCGCCCTGCAACCGGTGGCCCTGCGCAACGGATTGATCAACTTCCCCAAAACCGCGCTTTACAGCTGGGCGCCCACGTCGCTGCTCGGCATTTACCGCATGGACGAGCTGTTCTGGGACCGCCCGGAGCGTCGCGGGAGCAACCCGGCATGATCAGTTTCGTTCTGCGCCGCCTTGTCACCATGGCCGTGACCCTGCTGCTGATCAGCGCCCTGGTGTTCATCATCATCAAGCTGCCGCCTGGCGACTTCCTGACCAACCAGATCGCCGAACTGCGCGCCCAGGGCGGCGAAGCCGCCGCCGCCAAGGCCGCGTTCCTCATCAAACAGTATGGTCTGGACCGGCCCGTGTGGGAGCAGTATCTCGCCTGGCTTGGCGTCTGGCCTGGTCCCAACGGTTTTTCGGGCCTGCTTCAGGGCAACTGGGGCTGGTCGTTCGAGTATGACCGCCCGGTGAACGAGGTGGTGGGCGACGCCCTGTGGCTGACCCTGGCGATCAATATCGCCGTGGTGATCTTCGTCCACATCGTC
>Ga0182737_1001429_pt1 | contig 23501 bp, 25 predicted proteins | sample eDN5th30CBELigOP_FD_128878 | JGI IMG/M metagenome (GOLD analysis project Ga0182737, IMG submission 128878) | Enriched Organic Plus compost microbial communities from Emeryville, California, USA - eDNA 5th pass 30_C BE-Lig OP (version 2) (version 2) ...
ATTAAATTAAATTAACTTTATAATGAATTATCCGTTTTAATAAAGTATTTATAGAAAGTGTGGAGACTGAATTGGACCGACCAAGAATTTGGACAAAAAATTTCTTGTATCTTTGTGGTAGTAATTTTTTAATCGGCATGATGTTTTATATGCTAGCTACAGTTTTACCCTTATATGTTCAATCTGGAATGCATGGCAACCAACAACAAATGGGATTAATTATTACGGTATATGTAATCGGTAGTGTACTGGCACGTATCTTTTCTGGTTTATGGGTAGACTGTTTCGGTAAAAAGAAAATGGGTGTCATCGGATTTGCTATATTTTTTATTGCTACGATTTCCTATTTTGGTGTAAAAGATGGGATTATTTTATTTTTAATTGTCCGTTTTATCCACGGTATGAGCTATGCCGTTGCTTCAACAGCTACAAACACAGCTGCCATTTCTGTCTTACCCGCTTCTCGTCAAGGTGAGGGGATTGGATATTTTAGTATGTTTATCAGTTTAGCTATGGTTGTTGGACCTTCATTTGGTCTGCTTTTATGGAAAAGTGAAAACATTTATTTGCTGCTAAGTGTAGTTTCTATTCTCTCTGCAATTGCATTTCTTTTAGTATTACGTGTTCAACTGCGGGAAACGAAAAAAACGGTTACACCGGTAAAGAAAAAATTAAAATGGCAGGATATTTTAGAAATCAAGGCGTTGCCGATTTCTCTCGTATCTTTTTTCTTATTTTTCTCATATAGTTCACTGTCAGGCTTTCTAGCACCCTATACGAAGGAACTTCATCAATCTTCTGTAACCGGGCTATTCTTTATTGTATATGCCTTAATGATTGTTGTGTTTCGTCCAGCAGTTGCTAAATTATTTGATCGCTTTAAGGAACATTATTTATTTTATCCTTCCATCATCGTTTTTACGGCTGGTATGTTTTTGTTAAGTCAGGCTCATTCGGTGGGGACTATTTTAATTTCGGGCATCATTATGGGGCTTAGCTACGGTATTTTGTATCCTTGCTTCCAAGGGCTTGCAATCAAACAATCACCTGCTGCCAGAAGCGGCGCTGCTACAGCTACTTTCTTTTTACTAAGTGATCTTGGATACGGTTTAGGTTCCTATTTCATGGGCTTTACTGCATTCATTAGTAGTTATCGAATAATGTATACATTTGCGGCTGTTATTTCACTAATCTCGATAGTTGTTTATTTTATTTTTCATCATATCCCAGAAAAAAAGCATCAATCTGTTTCAACGGAATTTTAAATTAATTGTCTCTCGTAATTGAAATAGTATTCATGCTGTATTTAAAATTATTGAACTTTAAAAGTTAAATAAACTGGTAGATAAAATAGCAAAGAAGCCTAATTTCTCAGCAGTGTTTGCGAGAAATTAGGCTTAGGCTTCTTTTATTTTAAAATAATTCGTCCTTGTACATCTGTTCTTTTCTTAACTGTTACATATTTAGTTTTACCTGTTTTTGATTTTCTGCCGTCGATGCTAACCCATTGTGCCATTTTTACTTTGTATGTTTTGTATTGATATCTAGTTTGAAATACTCCTGTTTTCCCTTTTGGAATACGTCTAGATACTGAGGTAGATAATGTGTTTTCTTTAGTAAAACCAGCTTCTAATCCTAATTCTACTGTTTTGACTGGTATTCCAGCACTTCCAGTAATGGAAAAGCTGCTTTTTGTAGTATAGCTTTTTTTCATAGTGCCAGGTCCAACAATCGTTCCCTTTTGGCTTGTCCAACTACCATAAGACGTAGATTGATAACTTGGTGTTCCACTTTGCATCCAATAAAAATAGGATGCTTCGTTACCGCTTAATGCTTGGGATTGAGAAGGATAAAATAACAATGCCGTTACTGTTAATAAAAGGGCTGTTACATATGAATATAATTTCCTTTTCACCAAAATTACCTCCATTTTTTAATGATATGTAAAATTCATAGTAAAAATATTATATTAATATTTTATTGGAATCAATAGGGAAAACATCCTAAAAGTACCTTAGTTTTAGAGTGAAAGGACTATTTTAGGAGACTTTTTAAAACTTTCTTAAATTGATACCAACGCTCCCTCGGGCGTTATTTTAATATTTAATCGGGATGGGAGTATCAATTTGATGTAGGGTTATCGAAATTGGAACTGGAACTAAGACTGTGCTAGCTCAAATTCTCGCCGAGAGACTTAAAATGGATATCAATCAAATTCATGTTCGAATGAAAGTCGATACCGAGACAACGCCAGAACATTGGAAAAGTGTTGGCAGCAGGGGGACATTTATGGCAGGTAGGGCTACCTTAAATGCCGCAGACGATGTGATTAACCAATTAAAAGAAGTGGCTTCATGTGTGTTAAGAGTACCAAAGGAAGATCTTGAAGTGGCCAATAGTCGGGTATTTTTGAGGGATAATCCATCCATTGGGCTCCATTTTTAAGATATTGGTTATGGTTATAAGTATCCAAATGGTAACTCTATTGGCGGTCAAATCATTGGCAGAGGAAAATATATATTACGCCATATCACGCATTTGGATCCTGAAACTGGGGCTGGGAAGCCTGGTCCGGAGTGGTCTGTTGCGGCATATGGGGTAGAGGTAGAATTTGATCGTAAAAATTATACGTATCGACTTGTTAATGCTGCGACGGTGGTGGATGCTGGCACAGGGTGATGAATGAAAAAACAGCGTTAGGTCAGGTTATGGGGGCAATGAGTATGGGGCTGGCATTCGCTGGGAGAGAAACCTTTTATTTTGATGATTTAGGGAGGGTGTTGAATTTGAAAATAGTGAATTTATTAATAACATTGATTGCTATTTTACTTGTTATATCTGGTTGCAGTACGCAAGTACCAAAAGAGGAAAATAAGGTAGGAGATATTTCAAGACATAGCGTATTTAATTTAGATGCTGAAACTATTAAAAGCTTAGAAAAAGGAATCATAAAAGGAACACCTTTAAGGCTTGATAACGATATTAAAATGAGCGATGTAGAAAGAATTTGGGGCAAACCAAACGAACATTTTGACCATGAAGACATTCAAACATATGGATATACAATTGAAAATCAAAATTTTATTATCAACGAAGATGAAATGAAAGAGATTTATTCAATTCAAGTTGAACTTGATTATTCAAAAGCTGAAATTTTGGAGATGATGGGAAAACCAACAAAACCCGGGAATATTTTTATTTATGAAAAAGAAAATTATATTATTCAATTTGAGAAATTCAATAATAAATGGCGACTAATTTTAAGAAAAAAATAGGATGTTTTTACATTTGTTTTCCTAATTGCACTAATGTACGGCTTCGTTGCAGTGCATTAACAACTAATAGCATAAAAAAACAAACTTTTTAATGACGGTTTGTTTTTCATCATGGTTTTTCTTTTCTTCTATAATATCGTATAATTTGGGCTTATTAGCGGAAAAGATTCGTTTTGGCAAGGTCAATGAGCTCGTTGCCGTGCCTGTTCAGGACGGCTTTCATCATCCAAAGGCTAAATCCATGCGCCTGTTCAAATGTGATTTTTGGTGGTAGAGCCAATTCCTGACGGTTCACGATAACATCAAGTAGGCACAGGTCCGTCATATTGAAGGGTACGCTGAATCGCTTCCTTCAGTTCTGCAGGATCTTCCACGCGAATTCCTTCAATGCCTATCGCTTGCGCCATCGTTGCAAAGTTGGGGTTATCAAGGGCGGTGCCTATTTCCAGGAGGCCGGCTGCTTTCATTTCAAGCTCAACGAAGCTGAACGCACCGTTATTGAATACGACCACTTTTACGGATAATTTATACTGTCGCAGGATGAGAAGATTGCCCATTGGCGCGGCAAGACCTCCATCTCCAGAAAGAGAAATCACCTGGCGACCTGGCTGGGCTATCTGTGCTCCAATAGCCTGTGGCAGGGCGTTTGCCATCGTTCCGTGAATAACCGCCTTTGTCCGTTCATTTGCAGATAACGGGCGGCCTAAAGTGTTGGGGTTCCGACATCGCATGTAAATACGGCATTCTCACTCGCCAGATCACTGACGGCTTTCGTTAGATAGTGAGGATGGATCGGTTTATGGCCGGGTTTTCCGATGGCAAGTTCGTCCAGATCATCACGGACTTTGCAATAGTGGTCTGTTAATCTCTTCAAGTGGCCTCCATCATGTGGCTCTGTTAGATAAGGCAGCAGTCCTTCAATGGTTGCCTTCACATCACCACACAGCCTGTAGATGATGTCGGTTCGGCGGCCGAGATGTCCCGGCTCGATACCGACCTGCAAAATTGTGGCATCTTTTGGATAGAATTGTCTGTATGGAAAATATTTTTCTCCTTCGTTATTTTTTGTATTTTTACCATGTTGCCGGATTTTATGCTGAATCAAAGGAATGGCGTGATTGTTCAGTTGTTGCCTCGACAAGGTTTGTATCTGTATTTAATATCCGCATCGATAAGGAAGAAAGTGTAAGGAGGATATCAATGAATCAGGCTGTCCCTGAATGGGTCTTGCTTTTAATAAATGTCCTCTCTTTTTAAAATCCCCTTAATTAGCTATGATTGGAAGTACAGTGAAAAAAGATGTTTTGTAGGGAAGGAGAAGGTGCTATGCCATTAGAAATCGTTCGAAATGATATTACAAAGATGAAGGTGGATGCGATTGTAAATGCCGCGAATACAGCACTGAAAATGGGTGGTGGTGTATGTGGTGCTATATTTCGTGCAGCAGGTGCCAGCGAGTTGCAAGAAGCATGCGATAAAATTGGTGAGTGCCAGGTTGGAGAAGCTATTATTACCGACGGGTTTAAGTTGGATGCAAAGTTTATTATTCATACACCAGGACCTATTTGGCAAGGTAGTTCAAATCAAGAAGCAACTCTGTTAAAGGCAGCTTACTATAACTCTTTGGAACTAGCAAAGAATTATCAATGTGAATCCATTGCTTTTCCATTGATTTCGACCGGCATATATGGTTATCCAAAAGAGGAGGCATTACAAATTGCGGTTTCCACTATCAGTTCATTTTTATTAAATCATGACATGTTTGTTTATCTAGTTGTTTTTGATAAGCAATCTTTCGGTTTAAGCAAGAAGTTATTTACATCGATTCATCAATATATTGACGAGCATTATGTAGAGGAAGTAGAAAGCAAATTTAATCGTAGTAGAAGAGAAGAACGATACATAATGGAACAATTGCAGGAAGTCGAAATTCTTCAGCAGGATCTATACGAAGAAGCAAACGCTTCTTTAGTAAACCTGTTGAACCAACTCGAGGAGTCTTTTTCCGAGCGGCTGCTTCGTTTAATTGATGAAAAAGGAATGACAGATGTTGAGACGTATAAAAGGGCGAATATAGACCGTCGATTATTCTCGAAAATCCGGAATGGAGTTGATTATACTCCAAAGAAGAAAACCGTTATTGCCTTTGCTATTGCTTTAAAGCTGAATTTAGAGGAAACGATGGAGTTACTCACTACTGCTGGTTATACCTTGTCGCGTAGTAGTAAATTTGATGTCATTATTGAGTTCTTTATTCAACAAGATAACTATAATATTCATGAAATCAATGAAGCCTTATTTGCTTTTGACCAGCCATTACTTGGTGCTTAAAATGTCGCTTTGACAGCGACCATTTTTTATTAAATCATTGTTAATCTAAGTTTATCAACGAACGGAGGATGACGATGATGAAAGGGAATTTAACAGAATTAGTTTTTATTTTAGATAAAAGCGGCTCCATGGCAGGACTTGAAGCGGATACAATTGGTGGTTTCAATGCGATGCTCAGGAAACAACAAAAAGCTGAAGGAGAAGCTTTTGTCACTACTGTATTATTCAATCATCTTTATGAATTATTGCATGACCGAATAAATGTAAAAGGTATATCTCCTATTAATGAAGAAGATTATGAAGTAGGAGGGACTACTGCTTTATTAGATGCTATTGGTTTCACCATTCAAAAAATAATTAATGTACAAAAGAGAACAAGTGAGGATGAACGTGCAGAAAAGGTACTATTCGTCATTACGACGGATGGGATGGAAAATGCTAGCCGTGAATACACAACGAATAAAATTAAAAAAATGGTGCAGCATCAAAAAGAGAAATATGGCTGGAGATTTATGTTCCTTGGCGCCAATATCGATGCCATCTCAACTGCTGCACAATTTGGAATCGATGAGGACTTCGCAGTTGAATACCATGCTGACCATATAGGAACGCAATTAAATTATGAAGCGGTGAATGAGGCTGTGGTAAACCTCCGAAGTGGCAAAAAGATTGATCGAAGCTGGAAAGAAGGAATTGAAAGAGATTATAATCGGCGCTCAAGGAATAAATAAAATACAAAAATGATGGTTGTGATTTTTTAGGAAGTAAAACTACCTTTTCATGACCCTGAAAAATTTTGAATAGCCAATTTTAAAAATAAAATACTACCACAAAGGAATTTAATATTTTAGTATAGAGCTCTTCTCGTTTTTTAGAGAAGGGCCATTATTGTTTACTTCATGAGAAACATAAGATTTAGGTAACTTTTTAATCCCCCTAATAATAGACGGTCTCCAGATTTGAGTTCTGAATCATCATGTGTTTTTTTATATAACTACAAATATTATTTCATGTCATTTAAAACAATCACCCTTAAATATATTTCTATTAATCTTTGCTCAATTTTTTTAGGGCATCCCCATTTGCTTGGATGGCTTTTTCAAAACTAGAATGTATTTTTTCTTTTCGAGATGTTTGAGTTTTATTTACTGATGAATTTCCCTTATCTTTTCTGTTATTAGACATTTTCGCACTACCTTTCTCCTAAACCCCTTTATTATTAACTAGGTTAAATTAGCATAAATATTCAAAAAATAGTTGTCAAATCATATAGATTAAAATATAATCAAATTATCGAATGATATAAAATATAACATGTATATGAGAGGTAGGACAACATGACTCAAACACTTATTTCAAATATAACGACAGAGACTGCAGTTTTAGAACAAATCGAAGAGACAATTAAAGAAAAAAATGTTGAACTACTACACTTACAATTTGTAGATATTGAAGGAATCTTAAAGCATATCACGGTAACATCTGAACAATTAGAAGATGTAGTAGAAGGTAAGATGATGTTTGATGGTTCTTCTATTACAGGTTTTTCACCTATTAATAAATCAGATCTATATCTACAACCAGATTTAGCTACATTTGCTGTTCTTCCTTGGACGGTAGAAGAAGGGTATTCAGAGGCACGATTCTTATGCTCTGTAAAGAACCCTGATGGGACTCTTTTTGAGGGAGATACAAGAAATGTACTAAAGAAAACAATGGAACGCGCAGCTGATAAAGGGTTTACGATTTCAGTAGGACCTGAGTTAGAGTTTTTCTTATTTAAAACAGATGAAAACGGTTATGCAACTCGAGAACTCGGCGATAAAGCAGGTTATTTCGAACCATCACCACATGATCTTGGAGAACGTGTTCGTTTAGAAATCTACCGTGCTTTAAAAGCGCTAGGCTTTACGATTGAAGCATCTCATCATGAGGTAGCAGAAGGGCAACATGAACTTAGCTTTAAATATGCAGATGCACTAACTGCAGCAGACCGATCAACTACGTATAAATGGGTCGTGAAGACCATTGCAAAGAAATTTGGATTGCATGCTACATTTATGCCAAAGCCAGTATTCGGAATCAACGGTTCTGGTATGCACGTAAATATGTCATTCTTTGAAGGAAGCGAAAATGCATTCTTTGATCCTTCAGATGAGTTGCAGCTATCTGAAAAAGCGTATCAATTTATTGCAGGGCTACTAGAAAACGTGAAGAGCTTTGCGGCAGTAACAAACCCGTTAGTAAACTCTTATAAACGCCTAGTGCCTGGTTACGAGGCACCTTGTTACCTTGCTTGGTCTGCTTCTAACCGTTCAGCACTTATTCGTATTCCAGCGAAAAAAGGTCTTGCGACACGTGTAGAATTACGCTGTCCAGATCCATCAGCCAACCCTTACTTAACGTTCGCGGTCATTGCTTCTGCAGGTTTAGATGGAATCGAAAAAGGACTAGAAGCACCAGCTCCAATTAATGAAGATATCTTCCATATGACAGAAGAAAGAAAAGCGGAACTCGGAATTGACAACTTACCTGGCAGCTTAAAGGAAGCAATCAGTGAATTAGAATCAAGCGAATTTGCTTATAAAGCATTAGGCGGTCACGTATATAACGAATATGTTTCTCTCAAAAAAGCAGAATGGGATAGCTATCGTACAGCTGTTCATTCATGGGAAATTGAAAACTATCAATCTAAATTCTAAACTATTCAAAGCCTTGGTACTTTTAGTATCGGGGCTTTTTTTTATGTCGGGCGATTTAAATAGTTTTCCGCCGATTTTTACAAATGCCCGATTTTATTTAAAAAAGTAATTATTTGAGTACATTTTTCGTGTAATCTCCCAATTTATTTAATGTGCTCTCTTTAATTAGTTCTGAATGGTGACCACTTGTACATAGAGCATCCAGAGAATATTTATCCAGAACTTGAAGAGCTAGCGAAGAACTATAAATCTCGTATCGTGGCTTATGTAAAATAAACTGTGGACAAGATTATTAATTTCTATTTGGGCATCGAGTAAGATATGAACGGAAAAATAAATGATTGGCTTAACCGTGACGGTGAGGCCACCAAGATGGTTATGGAATTGACTATTGAACTTTCATATAACGAATGGAATAAAATATCGGAGTCAATTTGCAATTATAAGAATACAGTAATAGATAAATTGTCTAAAGAAATTCTTGAACGAGCCAGGGTTTATTTTAAGAATGGAGCAGTGATGAGATGAAAGGATTTATAGAAATATTAGAAAAGCATTATAACTCTTCGCGTTTAATAAATATAAATAAAATCATATCTGTTTTAGATGATCAAATCTTTGTTGAATATCCAACAGGTGTAGAAATAATTAGACATGAAGGGACTTATGAGGAAATTAAACAAAAAATTCAAGAAGCTGTGGAGTCCTAATGTGAGCGCTATTCATTACCAGGGGGAAGCAAAGGATTACTATCGGATGCTACTACACTATAAAGCTAGTAAAAGGTCCGAGCATAAACGTTACAACGCTACGATTATCTACGCCAGGACTGTTATGACAAGGAGACTATCAAGCTAGCCGATATGGTCCATCACATTAAAGAGCTTGCAGATTATCCACGCTTGTCATAACAAACAACATCCCGAGAAGGGAAAGAAGAAAGCGAAGACTGTTAGTAAAAAAAATAATTTCTTCAAAAAGAAATCCGGAGATAACCTGATGCATATCTTTTCAAAAACAGACAGGAGTGAGTGAAGATGAGTGACAATAAAACAGTTGTGTCAGGTGGTATCTCATTCGGATGTGCGTTGGCTATTTGCGTATCATGGAGTATTCATAAATCAATATTGTGGGCAATCATTCACGGTTTTTTCAGTTGGTTCTATGTAATTTATTATGCGATTACTAGATAGTCCCCCTGCCTTTCAATTCAAAAATTTTCTCATTTGGGGACCATCGTTTGTACCACGATGTAATTTTTTTATGAAAGGGGGGACATAAATTATGGCCGTACCAACTGCAAAGAAAATCAGAGAATATCTAGGTGAATCATATCAAGAGTCAGATGAAGAATTGATTAAATTGTATATCGAAACACATGATTTTTACTGTCGTTTACAAAAAGAAATGAAGAAAAAAGACCTTATGTATGAATATATAAATAAGGCAGGGGCGGCAAATGAAAAGCTGGAACGAGCTTGAGGGTGACTATACCATTAAGAGTGACCGGGAGTTGCGTGTGAAGGGACCAATATGCTAGTATCGAATACAGCTTTCTATTATTGCGATATATCTCTTTTTTTATTTTTTCTTTAATAAACACGTTTTTAACATTTTGAAAGTGGGTATGAACAGCATGGAAACTATTTCCGAGATATCACAGAAACCGAAAACGGATAATGAAATACTTTTTATAGGAAATACCGAAGATGAGATTTCGTTTGTGAATAGCAAAATCAATTTTGTTGGTAAAGGAAATCGGTTAATTATTGAACGTGGGGCCAAAATTAAAAATGCAACGCTAAATTTTAATCGTAACAACTCGCTCATCATCATTGGGAAATCAAATCATAATGCAATGATGAGCGTCAGTGTTTGGAATGCTAATACATTTTTCCTTGGTCGCAATTATTCATTTAATGGAGCTGCGAGATTTATTCTCTCTGAGCGAAAGAACCTGTTCATCGGTCATGATAATATGTTTTCAAGTGATGTAGTCGTTCGTTTGGCAGATCCACATTTAATCTATGATGGAACAACTCGAAAACGGATTAACCCAACAAAGAGTGTGTATTTAGGTGACCACATTTGGATTGGGCAGGACGTGATGATTCTAAAAGGAGTAGAAGTTGGTACAGGTTCAATTTTAGGTGCAAGGTCACTCGTGACAAAATCATTCCCATCAAATGTAGCAATTGCAGGAAGTCCTGCACGTGTGGTGCGGAAAGATGTTTTTTGGGCACGTCCGTCTGTCCATGCATATACTGAAAAAGAAACGATGGATTCACAAGAGTTTCCAGATGGACGTTTTGTTTATACATCAAAAGGCTCGACAGAAAAACATTTTGCAAAAATTGAAGAACAGCTAAATATCGCAACTTCTGTAGAGGAGAAGACTGCTATATTAACATCTTATCTTGATGTAACAAGTAAGAATCGTTTCTTTATTCCAGTGCCTCCTGAGAACAAGAAAACATTTATTGACTGAATCTTTCGTAAAGGAAGCAAGGAGTAAATGAATAAATTTATCCAAAAAAATAAATCAAAACTCTGAGTTGCTTTCATTATTCTATTTTGAAGGGCTCTTTTTGATGTTGAATTTGCAAACTCAAAGGATTTACTCTCTCCAACTCTGAATCACTGAGTAAAAGAGAAGATACAAAGGAAAGGGTGAATAATGATAAAGGGATTTGATTGTGCAACTAAATTAACACTAACAACGGCAAAAAGATTGAGAAGTGAAGGGTTTGAATATGTGGCCCGATACTTGGGGAATAGTTGGAAGTCGTTTGATAAAACAGAAGTAACGGTAATCAAAGAAGCGGGTCTTAAATTAATCAGTATCTTTCAAAAGAGTGCTAATCACGCTGCCTATTTTACAGAAACACAAGGAATTGCTGATGCTGAAGAAGCAATGAAATATGCTGCAGCTGTTGATCAACCAAGAGGAACGGCCATCTATTTTGCAGTAGATTTTGATTCTCAGTCGTCACATACCAAAGCAATTCGTATCTATTTTAATGCAGTAAGAAAAACGTTGAAGGACTATAAATTGGGAGTATATGGTTCATACACAACCATTCAAGCTGTGAAGGGGTTAGTTGATTATTATTGGCAGACATACGCATGGTCTCGGGGAGAAGTAGCGGACTTCATCCATATGCACCAATATGAAAATGATGTAAAGGTGGCAGGTGTTGCTATTGATCGAAATACTATCAAAAAGTCACCTGGTCATTGGAGGGAAGGAGAGAAGAAAGAAACTGTTGTAAAATTAAATCAAACAGAAGTTACATTCATTATAAACACGTACACCGTAAAAAGTGGCGATACTTTAAGTGCTCTTGCAAAAAAGTGGGGAACAACAGTTAAACGATTACAAGAATTAAATGAAATTAAGAATGTCAATTTAATTAAAGTTGGTCAAATAGTGAAATATGAAAGTAAAGCTGAGGCTAAATCCATCAATTAAAGATATTGATTTAATTTATACAAATCAAAAAATAAGAGTGAAATAAAAATAATGATGACTAAGCGGGGATAAGGTGAAGTTAAACTGTCCAAACGACAAAGAAAATTATGTATTACGTTATGATCAATTAAGGGAACAACGGTTGTCTGTGTGTAAAAAAACTTTCGACCCGTACGCTCCTTCAACGGTGGCGTCAAGTTTCTTATATAGTGAAGAACTCCACAGTTTGCGCCGTGTGCGTTACCGTGGAGCCTAGAAAGTGAAAATACAAGTTTTAAACTTCTATCATACAAAACTTAAAAAAGTGGGGTAAATTCTGCTTACTTAGGCCAACTGGTCTATATCTAATCTATAAAATCATAGAAGCAATCGTTTAAGAAAACAAAATCTCTTTTGATAATGATTTAATATTAGTATCACTGTTAATAACAGCGCCGAAAAACAATATTGGGAATAACTATTACTATTCTTTTAATATACGTTTTGCTCCTACATAACGGTCTTTCCAATACTTCGTGTTAAGTGATTGGTATTTAACCCCTTTTGACGTTGCAGCTAAGAATTTATCGTTCCCATCATAAATACCAACGAATGATACCTCTTTGCCATTAGTATTAAAGAAGATTAGATCGCCTTGTTTTAGTTGGGATTTTTTTACGTGTGTCCCTAATTTATATTGAGCTTTTGATGAATGAGGTAAATGAATCTTCGCAGCAGAAGTCTTGAATATATACTGTGTATATCCTGAAGCATCAAATCCAGTTTTAGGAGTATTACCACCCCATTTGAATTTTGTTCCAATAAAACGTTTACCTACTTCAACTACTTCCTGTCCCCATGAAACGGAGGCTTCCGCTTTAAATAGAGGGGTAAATAAAAGAGTAAATCCCATAATTAAAGAAGTTAGGAGTATCAAAAGATTTTTTGGTAACCGGATAGACGTTAACATTAAAATTCCTCCATTTTAAATAAATTTATTTTGTGCATACATACTTAAACATGATTGGAATTACCGATTTTTAATTTTTATTAATGTATTGCATGATTGAATACATATTACAAAGAACGAATTCTACCTTCACAAGAATTTAAACTACTTTCGTTTCAAATGCGGACTAGTACCGGCGCTGACAATTTTAAATTCCATTTCTCCTGTGTTTTCAATTAAGAAGAACATTTGGTTCTTCCCTTTGTTTAGTGAACCTTTGTAGTTTGGAGCTAATTCAACGTCAAATGTTGCCGCAAATTCAACTTGTTTCTCGTTTCTAGCCAATTCAGTTAATGTACGAACCTCTAGTTTTGTTATTCCTTGTTTGAACATATCAACGTCTAAGATATGTGGCTTTGTGAATTGGGCTTTAGAAACATTTGTATCTACGAATAAGTACTTAAAGAAGATAAAGGCTGGGTTTATATTAAATGGGATATCTAGATTAATCGTTACTAAAGATGGTGCTTTACTAATTTTCCAGCCTTTACTCTTAACGTATCGGAAGGAAACATTAAATTGCTCATACTGCCCCGTGTCTCCAACTGGGACCGTTAATTTATAAATTTTCTCTTTCCCTATTGTTGAGTCATATTTTGCCTTAGCTTTATTCCATTGAAGGAGAGATCCGCCGTCTGCTTCTACTTGAGCTAATTTACCTTTATGAACAATGATTCCTTTATCCTTGATGTATTGTTCAGCATAGTCTGTTGTTACGCTCTTTGTTAAATAGTTGATTAATTCCTTCTTCGTATCGATATCTTTCGATAAGTAACGATAGGTTTTATTCTTATATCTAAATGTCTTATACTCTCCTTCCTTATAGTTTCCACCACGAGATATATAGCTATCTCTCTTCAGCCATTGGGCCACTTTTTTTATGACCAGATCATTCGTAATTTTTTGTTGAATTTCTACAGTCACCACTTTTGATGCTTCATTTTGTTTGGAAAATGCTTCTCCCGTTTGTAAAAATGAACTTGTGAAAATGGCTGTTGCTAACCCGGCCATTAAGTACTTTTTCATTTTATTACCTCCAATTTGTTCTGTTTGATTTGGTATGTCTTCATCATATTCCTTTTTAAACTTTGATAAGTTACAAAATGGTTAACAAAAAGTTGAAAAAAGGTAACAGTTTTTCGTGCCGAATAGGGAAGAGGAAAACAGAAAAAAGTGACATCTGGAGTAGATGCCACTTTAGAGAGAAAGAGGACTAGAGGAGATTCTCCAGCCTGCTTCTGTTTTTCGGAAAGAAATGTGGATTACTTCAAAGGATAAACTATTCGCCAGTGGAACTCTTAAATCGTATTGTTTTTCTGAACCAAGATCTCTAGCTTGGATTACGCTTGCTTTAGGGTAAGTTAATAGGGAACCTCCGTCTGCATTTGGCTGGGCAAGTCTTTTATTATGTTCAATGATGCCAGCCGTATCGATATAGTCTTGAATTGCGTCGGTTGTAAATGAGCTAGAAAGATAGTCTATAAGTTTTTCATGTGTGTTAATGTCCTCGCCTAAAAATCGATATTCCTTTTGTTGGTAGGTGAAAGTTTCAAGTGTTTCAGATTTAAGTTCACCCCCAATATTTACATGTGTAATTTGTCTGTAGGCCTCGGTTATCTGATTGATTAATAATGTATCCTCGGTGTTCACGTATTTTGGAAAAGGAGCCCCAAGTCGGATACTAGCACTAATATCATTCATCACGTTTGAGGCTTGATTAAATGTTTTGTACAATAAATTATCTTGATCTTCTATAAAGGGGTTTTCGCTACTCAAACGAATCATATACATTAAATGTTCGGTTTCAAGAATAATAGGAAAGGGTAGTTCTTCTCTTGAAGTAAAATCTTTTGAATGAATTTCGATGGAGAAAAGAAGCCCTTTTTTCTTTTGATCTGTAATATAAACATTTACTATATACTCATTTGAGACACCTTCTTGATCTTCAATAGAAATCATTGGAGCTAGTTGCTTAGGTATGTTTATAGTTAAGTCTGCATAGGGAACATAATATTGTACATCTTGATTTCCCCGGCTTTCAATTTGAGCCTCAATTGTTTTTTTTAGCTCGTCATACTGATTGAAGGGAGGGACAACCGTACTAAGGGTCATTCCTTTATTAATAGCATGTAAGGCAGACTCTGGTTGTTTCGCTTTGACTAAGGAGTCAGCTAAATAATACCAGTAGTGTGCTGCATCTGGTACAGCCTTAGCTCTTTGCTGAAAGTAGTCTGATACTTTTAAAAAATAGGAGGGGTAAAGAGTTTTATCTGAGACAAATGTTCCTTGATTCCATTTTACCACATCGACTTTGTATACATCATCGAACTCTCTTTTCCAAATGGCTAAACGAAATTGCGCCTGAGATTCAATTAGTTCAAGCTCATGGTAATTTAACTGGGTAATCTTTACGAAGTGATTGTCGCTCCACTTATAAATATCAAGAACATTTCCCGCTGATACTCCCATTTTCCAACCGATTAATAATTCAGGAATTCCGTCCCCGTCAATATCAGTGGCACTTCCCCAGCTTATTTCATAACCATTCCCACTAAAATTCACCAACGGACTCCACTGTTGTTCCTCTTTATGAAGAACAACAGCACCGACTTTATTTGCTGTAACATTTGATTTATAAAAGGTAACGGCTTCATTTTCCCCATCGTCATTAAAGTCAGCTTGTATAATAGAGTTACTGCTAACCGGGTCATTGGGAACCGTTAAAGAGGAACCTGTGGGAATAAAATTCTTCACATTCTGATACAATGATTTCGTACTTTGACCTGAAGCAAGATTCTGTTGCGGAGATTGTATAAGACTTGCCGGCTCGGGGAAAAAGTTGCAGCCTCCAAGCAAGAGCGTGCTCGTTATCAAGATTTTACTTCCTAAAAGTTTTTTTTGAAGCATGATTTATCCTCCATTTCTCCTTCTATCAAACATTTTTTATATAAAATATACATGTCAAAGAAAGAGAAATCTTTATAAAAAGGTTAACAATTGCTACATACTGGTTACTCACTCAAGTATTTTTGATAAGTGGCAGCTTTATCTCCGCAGTTGTTCCTTGTCCAACTTCACTCATAAGATTCAATGTTCCATCATGAGCATTGATAATTTCTTGGCATATGGACAGACCAAGTCCAGTTCCAGAGGCTTTTGTTTTTCCTTTGAAAAATTTCCCCTTAACTAATTGGAGTTCCTCCATTGGGATTCCTGCTCCCGTATCAGATACTTGAATTTGCGCACATGATTCATTAGCCTTGAGGAGGACCAAAATTTCCCCGTTAATGGGGGTGAATTTTAATGCATTGTCGATAATATTAATGAACACCTGTTTCAGCCGATTTATATCAGCCTTTGTTTCAAGTGTCTCTTCATATTTTTCCTTTAGGTGAACTCCTTGTCGTTCTGCACGTGGTCTTAGTTGATTGACGACCTGATGAAGAAGATCATTTAGGGAGACTGTTTCAAATGAATATTTTACATTTCCTGCAGAAAGATTAGATAAATCTAATAAATCTCCTAGTAGAAAGGATAGACGATCACTTTCATTTGAAATAATATCAAGCCCTTCTTGAAAGAAAGGATCATCTGCCATCGAGTGCAAGGTAATGGCCCAGCCTTTGACTGATGTAAGCGGGGTCCTTAATTCATGAGAAACGGATGCAATAAACTCATTTTTCAATCGTTCATGGCTCTCTACTTCTTCAGCCATATAGTTTAACGTATCAGCAAGCTTTCCTAATTCATCGTTGTTTTTCTTTGAAATTCTTACAGAAAATCTACCAGATGCCATTTGTTCGGCTGCAACCGTAATCATTTTTAACGGTTTCGTGATTGTATTTGCTAAAAAATAACTAATGCATGTAGCCAACACAATAACAAAACAACCAATGGACAACAGCAGGACCATTCCTTGCTTAAACGTACTATTAATCTGTTCCATAGATGTCGTTAGTCGGATTGCTCCCAAGATATTATTATCTAGCTTAATGGGTTGAGTAACAGACATCAGCTTTTCACCATTAGAAACGCTATAAGAACTACCAGGAATACCGTTTAAGGCACTGATTACGTCTTCTGATGTTTTCAGATTTTTATTGTCGCTTTTATGGGTATCGGCGACTACTTCACCTTTTGGGTCAATGATTTGTACTTGTGCATCTACGAATAAGTTGTAGCGCTGAAGAAGGATAGGGGCTTCGGTCAAGAATGTTTCTTTATTAATTGTCTGTTCATAAAAGGAAGTAAACATCGTTCCTTGATCTAATAAAGTATCTTTTACTCCATTGACATAATAAAAGCGAAGAGCTGTTAAGATAAAAAGTTCAAACATCAATACGGTTAAGATGATTAGCAATAAGTAGCTCCATACTAAACGTGTTGTTATTCCTGATTTCATTCCGTTTTATCCTTTTCTTGAAAACAATATCCATATCCCCATGAGGTTTTTAAGTAGGTGGGATTAGAAGGATTCTCTTCAATTTTTTCTCGAAGTCTTCGTATATGTACATCCACCGTTTTAGGGTCTCCAAAGTAATTGACGCCCCAAATATTGTCTAATAGATCATTTCTAGTGATGGGTTCATTCACTTTTTCAAAGAACAGCTTCATTAACTGAAATTCTCTAGCGGTCAATTTTAATAGTTTGCCAGATTTATAAACCCTTTGTGTCTTTATCTCTAAAAGGAATGGACCTATTTCAATTTTTTCTTGGGTGACTGGTTGGTGACTTTGTAAGGTTCGTCTTAGTACAGTGCGTATTCTTGCGATCAATTCTAGTGGATTAAAGGGTTTGACTATATAATCATCTGCTCCAATCTCAAGCCCCGTGATTTTATCCATATCTTGACCGCGAGCGGATAAAATAATGATGGGTAATTGTGGATTGATTTCTCTCATTTTCGTACAAATCTCGAATCCATCCATATCGGGAAGCATTAAATCTAAAATGACAATGGTAGGTTTATCTTCTTTAACAAGCTGTAGTGCCGATTTTCCCTCACTAGCTTCCAGTACCTCAAAGTTTGATCTTTGTAAATTAAATGCAATCAGCTTCCTTATTGGTGTTTCATCTTCTACAATCAACACTGTCCCTTCTGTCATATTCATAACCTCACAATTTTTAAATATATTAATAATTATATTTTTACACTTACTGGTAATTTTGGAAATAAAAAAATAAAACCATATAAAACTAAATTGATTTTCTAATATCAATATATCCCACCCATTTAGTTGGCGAAACAGTACCGTGTATTACGGTATTTTGTCTGTTTAATAAGTTGAACATATATAATATTTTATGTTTTAATTTGCACGGATATTTCTTTTGATGAATGATGATTATTTAAGATGAATACACAATGACCAAATAAAAAGGTAAACATGGGGAAAGATAAGTTGTAAATAAAGCTTATAGACTGAATATGACAATAAAAAGTGGGTTCCTTTAAAAAGGAGGAAATAAAATGACAGAAGACAAAACAGTAGGTAAGAGTGAAATTAAAAAGGCGGAGGTAGGAGAAACTATTCAAGTAATAAAAGGTGAACAGAAAGGTAAGAAGGGAGAAGTTTTAACAGTGCGAGAAAACTCTGTGATTGTCAAAGTTGGAATAAAACCACAAACAGATGAACCGATAAAAATAGTGGTTAATCATAAAAATTATAAATGTATAAAATAAAGCAGCAAGTATAGTATCCATTGAATTGGACATGCACTTTGAACTAATATCGAGTATGTAAAAGTTAGAGAAAATATAGTATTAAACGATTGGACAATCATTACATATTAGTTAAAAACCGTGCACCTATCATTTATAGAAACAACCAAGCGTTACTTATGGAAGCTAGCTCTAATTAGGTTGCCCCACGGCACATCGAAATCACTACTTATGGCTGCTTCCTTCCAGACCTGACCAATTTCGTAGGTTTCCATTGCGTAGGACCCAATTGTCAACACTGCTTTCACAAGGCAGACCTCACATGTTCCTACCTCAAATAGGAGTTCAACCCCGCTATGGCGGATTGCGGGTTACAGGGCACCGCCAACTCCCCATCTAGCACGGTATGTATAGGCTAGACTATATTCTATGTGAAAAACGGCACACTTGAAGAGATTTATCCCTAGTTGACCGATTATCTTATTTCTAATAAGAGCTACAACCGAACGATAATGGTTATTGCTATTTAGCATAAGCGCATTGATGAATTCGGCTCATGAAATGGCTATAAGCCAGGTTTTGTTCCTGTGTGCTAATAACGATGCCAATCTCGCACAACCAGGTGCAGTCATATAACTATTGATTTATTCAATCAATCCATCCTTTTGGTTGATTATTCCCGCCGGATGGTGCCCCTACCTAAATTTGGGTTGCTCGCTCTTGGGGTTTACCTCGTTCCACTTCTTCCGTTTCCAGAAGAATTCGTCACTGTGGCACTTTAAGGTTACTCTCAGCATATCCCTGTTGGACTTAGCGTGATTTCTCCGCCGTCAGCAGATACGAAGTCTGCTGCCCACCTTTACAGATGGCAAGAACACTCCGGGCATCTCAGCACCGGGCGAGCCTGGACTTTCCTCAACTCATGTGAACCATGAGCCGCGACTACTCACCATTTCATGTTTATGTGTTCATCGACTACGAAAGTAAATTTATCATAAATGGACGGAAGACGTCATTAGTTTACCGCCACCATTTGTGGGATATTTAGGATGAAACCATTAGAATCCTCCGTATTTCAAGGTGGGAGATGAATGACCGCCTTCCTTGTGTAATATAAAAGACTATATGTATATTAAAAGCATTGTATTTATTGGTGAAATAAGGATATTTTTGTATACTATATGTATGGAAAATAAAGCAAATCTTAAACGTGCTAGAACTTGTGTAATTTATGGAAAATGGTACTAGAATATTTCAAGGGGGAGGAGGGACATTCATGGGTCAAAAATTATTGTTTGAAAGAGAAGGGAATATTGAATGGATTACTTTAAACAACCCTGCTAAAGCAAACTGTTTATCGAGAGATATGCTAATAGATCTTATTGAACATTTGCAAATGTTAAAGAATAATGAACAAGTAAGCGTTGTCATTATAACTGGCAGCGGAGAGAGGTCATTTTCAGCAGGAATGGATGTCAATGAATTTGTAGGTCTAACTCCACAAACTGGATATGAACTTATTTCTTTATTAAAGCAGGTATGTGAATTGGTTCGTAAAATTCCACAAGCTGTAGTTGTAGCTATAAACGGCTACTGTATAGGAGGGGCAATGGAAATTGCAATGGCAGCCGATATTCGAGTAGCTACCAAAGATGCAATTTTTATCATGCCGGAGATAAAGTTAGGTATTCCATCTGTTTTAGATTCTGTTTTGCTCCAACAGCATATTGGGTTAAGCCGCGCAAAAGAGATGCTGCTTACAGGTGATGCTGTCAGTGCAGTGGAAATAAATCAGTTTGGTTTTTTGAATGCACTGGTAGAATTATCTGAATTGAAAGCAACTGCTGAATTTTTTGCACACAGAATTGCTATAAATCATAGAGTTACTATTAAACAGCAAAAAGAACTTTTTGAAACGTGGCAGAATACTTCACTCGATACTGCGATCCAAGATAGTATGAACCAATTTGCTTTATCGTTTAGTACGGGTGTTCCTCAGGAAAAGATAGCAGAATTTTTTGCGGCAAAACAAAAATAATTCCCGGAATAATTTTGAAAACTTTGATTGGGTGTAGTGATTAATTTCTGCCAAATGGACAAGATTTTGTAAGGCTATTTTAAAATTAAGTCGTATTGATTTTTACTAGTTTAAGGCATATTAGCTCTGCTCATTCGAGTGCTTTGGGAGCATAACAATGTGAAAAGTTAAAAAAAGTCCCAAGTGATTTCACTTGGGACGAAAATAAGATCGTGTTTACGATTTTATTCTTAGTTTATTCCTTCTCTAGTGTCGTCAGGGATGGTCTACGTAGGAAATAACTTTATTTGTGGCAGTTTGGAATCTAATGCTAATAGTGAGCTTCCATTTAAGAGTAGTTGGATAGTGATGATTAGTAAAGCCGTGTCAAACTCGAATCCACTCAGAAAGCCACTGTCTAGCTTCACGAATAAGATCTCGCTCAGCATGATGCACGTCATTAGAACAGTAGTAAAGATTCTTGTTCCCAAACCTAAAATTTCTTCTAGTTTTTTATGATTGGAAAGTACAATCAATGTCTCGAATCTCTTCTGCTGTTAATCGCACATCTAATGTTTTTAAATTATCTAGCACTTGTTCCGCTCTCTTTGCACCTGGAATCACAACGTCGATGGAAGCGCGTGTTAAATACCAAGCTAAGACGATATGGGCAACGTTTGTTTGTTTAGCATCAGCAATTTTACGTATTTTTTCTACTTTTTCTAAGTTTTGTGCAAATGCCGCTCCTTGCAAATGCGGCATTTGTGAACGAAGGTCATTGAATACCATGTCTTTATTGTATTTACCTGCTAATATGCCAGCTGCTAGAGGGAAGTAAGGTATAAATGAAATATTCTGCTCTGCTGTATAAGGGAGTAATTCTTTTTCCGCAGATCGTTGTAATAAATTATATTCACCTTGATAAACATCGACATACCCGTCTGTATTCGCTTCTTTTAACTGATCCATTGAGAAGTTAGAAACACCAATCGCTCTAATTTTTCCTTCGTCTTTCAATTGTTTTAATGCACCAACCGCTTCATCTTTTGGTGTATCGTTATCTGGAAAATGGATATAAAATAAATCGATGTAATCCGTCTGCAGACGTTTTAAGCTCTCCTCAACAGCCTGTTTTAAAAAATGCGGAGAATTGTCGATTACAACATCTTGTCCAACAAATTTATGTGCACCTTTGGTGGCAATAACCATGTCGCTGCGTTTTCCTGTTTCTTTCATGACTTCTCCTACTAATTCTTCAGAACGCCCTGGTCCGTAAATGAATGCTGTATCTAGAAAGTTAACCCCGTGATTAATTGCAGCTCGTACTAACTCTTTTCCTGCCTCTTCATTTAAATTAGGATAAAGATTATGACCTCCGACAGCATTCGTTCCAAGTCCAATCGGATTGACATATATATCTGTTTTTCCTAATTGTGTTTGCTTAATCATTTTCATTCCTCTTTTCACATTTTTTATTTTGCAGACAAGTTAAACAACTATAGTAAAAAATAAATTATTTCATTTTTAGGAAAAATAATAGATTGCTTCATATATTTTACACCTTTCTATTTATACTATACTACATATCTATTTATTAATAATAATTTATTATAAACTTACTTTACGAAATTAATTTATATAAATAAATTAATTTACATAAGGTAAATTGAAAGAATAAAGAAATGAAAAAATGAGTTAGGAAAAGTTATATAAAGTGCAGTTTTAGGACTTATTGTCTTTATTCATGGGGTGTCGAAGTTTCAAGGGGAAAACAGATAAGCGGTGTGAAAGATGGGTTTTTTGGAAAAGATATTTGGGAAACAAACGAAGGAGGAAAAAACAATGACTGATAAATTAAACATTGGAATTATCTTAGGAAGCACACGTCAAGGGCGTGTAAGTCCACAAGTAGGAAAATGGGTAAAAGAAATTGCGGACAAACGTGGAGATGCAAATTATGAAATAGTAGATATTGCTGATTTTAATTTACCGTTCTTAGGGACAACTGATGGGACGGAACCGGGAATTGCAGCTTGGAATGAAAAACTTGCGAATTTAGATGGATTCGTGTTCATTGTTCAGGAGTATAACCACAGTATTACAGGAGCATTAAAAAATGCCCTTGATTTTGCGCGTGAAGCATGGAACAACAAAGCGGCCGGTATCGTTAGCTATGGGTCTACTGGTGGTGCTCGTGCAGCAGAACATTTACGTGGAATTTGCGGTGAGTTAAAAATTGCGGACGTTCGTGCACATCCAACATTGTCTTTGTTTCTAGATTTTGAAAATGGAACTGATTTCAAACCTCAAGCCTTACATCTAGATAATGTAAATGCGATGCTTGGTGAAGTTGTGGAATGGAGTGGAGCCTTAAAAACTTTAAGATAAAAAATAGAAATTAGGGAGAATGGAGTGACAATTATGAAGATTGCAGTTATTGGGGCGAGCGGAAAAGCAGGACAGTTTATTTTAAAAGAAGGAATCGGACGAGGGCATCAAGTCACAGCTGTTGTTAGAGATGCGTCGAAGCTTACAGAGAAAAACGGGGCTAAAAAACAGCTTCTTTAAATATAGTTAAACTTGCTCAATTTTACTTTTCATTGAGCAAGTTTTTTGAATTATAGGCATTGAACTGTTGGTAAGCTTATCGTAAAATATAAATAGGATCATTTGTTCGTGTAGAAGGAGGTGAAAATGGTGAGTTTGGTATTTAATCGTAAGATTGAAATGTTTTTTAAAAAAGAAGATGAACATTCATTGGACGGCCAAAGCAAAATCTGTAATTGGTTCTATAATCAACTCGTACAAGCTGCGAGAGACGATTATGAAAAAGGGTCTCCTTTAGAGCTATTAAAAGGTAGAAATTTACGTGATTATGCAACTAATATGAAAGAAAGTCATCCGTTCCTTCGGACGGTTCATTCGTCTCCGTTAAAGAATACGGCTTTACGTTTAAAAGACGCATATGACCGTTTTTTTACGAAACAAAATGCTTATCCTAAGTTTCGAAGTTGGAAAGAAAAATGGTTCTCTCTTTATTTTGACGAACCAAA
>Ga0182737_1001431_pt1 | contig 23497 bp, 25 predicted proteins | sample eDN5th30CBELigOP_FD_128878 | JGI IMG/M metagenome (GOLD analysis project Ga0182737, IMG submission 128878) | Enriched Organic Plus compost microbial communities from Emeryville, California, USA - eDNA 5th pass 30_C BE-Lig OP (version 2) (version 2) ...
TATATTCGTGAAAAATTTAATCTCACAGCTGAAAAACCTGTTAATTTTGTATTCCACGGTGGATCCGGTTCTTCACCGGAAGAAATCACCGAAGCTATTTCGTACGGTGCTATCAAGATGAACATCGATACGGATATGCAATGGGCTTTCTGGGATGGTGTACGTGGCTACGAGGCCCAACATCGCGATTACCTGCAAGCACAGATCGGCAATCCAGAAGGGGCGGATTCTCCAAATAAGAAATATTACGATCCTCGCGTATGGTTGCGCAAAGGAGAAGAAGCCTTCGTCGCACGGTTGAAACAAGCTTTCCAAGAGCTGAATGCTATTGATATCAATAGCAAACTGTAAGAGAGTTTTTATATACGAAAAGCCTTTCGGATTTTTCCCGAAAGGCTTTTCGTATAAAATTTAAATAGAATCCAACATAAACCGTTTTTATTTGTTAACTTACAGAGTTTAATCAAATACAAAATACTATGAGTCAAGTAACATTTAAAGGAACAGCAGTACATACAAAAGGTAGCCTACCGCAAGTAGGTTCAGAAGCACCGGGATTTTCTTTGACAGCGGGAGATCTATCCCAAAAATCCCTTTCCGATTTCAGTGGAAAGAAAGTGGTGTTGAATATATTTCCCAGCGTAGATACGGGGACATGCGCAGCTTCGGTACGAGCATTCAACCAAAAGGCTTCCCAATTGGATAATACAGTCGTACTCTGCATTTCTAGAGACCTTCCATTTGCACAGGGAAGATTCTGTGCCGCCGAAGGATTGGAAAATGTCGTCACACTCTCCGAATACAAAGATTCGAGCTTTTCAGACGCTTACGGTGTCAAATTTGCCGATGGCCCATTGGAAGGCTTGCTAAGCCGTGCCGTAGTCGTCATAGACGAGGCTGGAAAGGTGGTTTATACTGAGCAGGTAGCTGAGGTCACCAACGAACCTGATTATGATAAGGCTGTAGCAGCCGCGTCATAATATTATAGGAGAGTGTCTAAAAAGTATGGCATTACCCTCTTTTTGTCATTCCGACAGCCTGTCCCGAAAGCATTCGGGAATAGGAGGAATCTAAAAATCATGCTAATAATCAAATGTTTAGATTCAATGTTGCATCAGCCTCACGGCCGCCAACACTTCCCTGATGCCTGCTTCGCAGTCGGCAAGCCTCAGAATGACAAATTAAATGGTTTTGTTCTGCTTTTTAGACTACTTCATAATTTACTTTTTCACCTCAAATAATATCCAAAATATCCGATTTTTTGGATATTATTGTACCATGAATGAATCAACAGGTCAAAAAGTAGCTCTCATCACAGGAATTACCGGGCAGGATGGTGCGTATCTAGCTGAATTTTTATTAAAAAAAGGGTACAAAGTACATGGCCTCAAACGCCGGAGTTCACTCTTTAATACAGACCGGATAGACCACCTGTATCAAGATCCACATTTGGATAACCGCAATTTTATCTTACACTTTGGCGATTTGACCGATTCAACCAACCTCATCCGTATTATCCAGGAAACACAGCCAGACGAGATCTATAATCTGGCGGCCCAATCCCATGTAAAGGTCAGTTTTGATACCCCCGAATACACAGCCAATGCCGATGCTTTGGGAGCTTTGCGTATATTGGAAGCCGTGAGGCTATTGGACATAGGGCAAAAGACAAGAGTCTACCAGGCATCTACCTCCGAGCTATACGGATTGGTACAGGAAGTCCCACAAAGTGAGAATACTCCTTTCTATCCGAGAAGCCCTTATGCTGTGGCCAAACTATACGGCTATTGGATAACAGTCAATTATCGCGAAGCATACAATATGTATGCCTGCAATGGCATCCTTTTCAACCACGAAAGTCCCATAAGGGGGGAGACTTTCGTAACCCGAAAAATCACCCGCGCTGTAGCCAAGATCGCTCTGGGCTTGCAAAGCAAAGTATTTTTAGGTAACTTGTCTGCCCAACGTGACTGGGGACACGCCAAAGATTATGTAGAGGCCATGTGGTTGATCCTTCAACAGGAAAAAGCAGAAGATTTCGTGATTGCCACAGGGGTGACCACTACCGTTCGTGATTTTGTACGCCTGAGCTTTGCCGAACTCGGCATCGAAGTAGAATTCAGCGGCAAGGGAGAGAAGGAGAAAGGCGTCATCATCGACAGAGAGGACGAAAAACTACGTCTGCATGGTATCGACCCCAACAATGTCAAATTGGGACAGACCGTGGTCAAGGTAGACCCGGCCTATTACCGACCGACCGAGGTGGACCTACTGATCGGAGATCCAAGCAAGGCGCAACAAAAATTGGGTTGGAGACCTAAATACAATTTACAGCAACTTATCGCCGAGATGGTCGCCTCTGACCTAAAGCTCATGCGTAAAGAACAGTATTTAAAAGCTGGGGGATTTGATATTTTGAATTATTTTGAATAGCAGCCCTTGCTTTGGAATAGTTTTTGTTATAGCAATGTTACAAAATTAAGAGTGCTATTGGAACAATTTAGTTTTTAGGAAATGGAAGTACAGACTAGTAAGGAAAACAAAAGCGATATACAAGTAAAGAAAAAGGACAGTGCTAAGATGTATTTCTTTGTTATTGCTATCGTCACTTTACTCATGACGAATGTTTATTTTTACGTCAAATTCAAATCTTCCGGCGAGAAACTGTATACTATAGCACTTCAAAAAGAAAATCTGCAAATCGAAATCGATAGGATAGAAGCTGAATTGGACAATATCCAACGTAAGGGAAGTCTGATCAATTCGGATGAAGTCGTGCAGGGAGAACAACGGGCCAGACAAGGCATCGATAACCTGCGTTTAAACCTGGAAGACATCAATCTATCCGAAGATAGACTGTCTTCTCTGCGCACACAGGTCAGAACATTAAAAGAGGATGTCGCTGCTTTGAAGGTCAAGATTGAAGAATTGAATCTTCAAAACGAGATTTTGCAGAAAGAAAACCAAGTCTTGAGCCAAACCGTACATCAACAAACAGACAAAGTCCAATCCCTGGAACAGCACAATAAGTTGTTGAAGGAAAAAGTAGGCATGGCTTCTTCCATTAAGGTGTCCAACATGTTGATCAACGGTGTCGAGCTCAAACGTAGGGGTAGTAAAGAAATCGAAATGAAAGCCAAACGTGTGGATGAGCTACATATCCATTTTTCGGTGGCAGACAATCCTTTGGCTGAAAAAGGAAACAAAGAGGTGTACGTACGTGTCGTAGATCCCAATGGAAATCTCATCGCCAATAGCGAAAATATCTTCTTGGTCAATAACGACCAACTTCAGTATACTTTCAAAGAACAAATCGACTTCACAAATAATGGAGAAGAATATGTATTTGTGTGGAACAACAGCAACCGTGGATTCAAAAAGGGAGCATATACCGTTCTCCTCTATGCTGACAATGCCATTATGGGCAGGGCGAGCATCGTGCTAAAATAAGCCTTGGTTTGTTTGCTCTCACCTCAATCCTGTAGCGCTTTTTTCCGTTCTTTTTTTTCTTCCCCGTCCTGGAAATCGGCGACTTCTATAATACGTGGGATACTGCTTTTTGGAGCCATGTGCTTCAGTCGTTTTAGTTTCTTCCTAGCACGTATGATTCGAAAAGTTCTATTGTCTTTATACAGATTCCAATTCATCAGCAAAACGGACAACAGCACCACGAACAGCCCTGTGATTTGAAGCGTGGTCACCTGGTGATCGGTAAAATAATGAACCAATACCAAGGCGACAATAGGATTGATATAGGCATAGGTACTGACCTCGGTAGCAGGACGCACCTGCAATAGCCATATATAACAGCTAAATGCCAAAATAGAACCCATCACGATCAAATAGGCCATTGCGAACCAGTCTGCTGTATACACCCGACCAAAGTCAAAATCGCGGTACTCACCATTCAACGTCGCTGTAACCGTAAAAGCCACACCGGCAGTGACCATTTGCCAGGCTGTTTTGACGATGACATTGAGGGATTTTTCTTGTTTCTTCACAGTGACCTTATTCTTTTCCTGCATATACTTGGAAAAGAGTGATCCGACCGTCCAACCTATTGTTCCCAATATCATGACTCCCATAGCGATGAGGCTTTGCCTATTGCCATTGTTATGCTCATGACCGAAGACCTGTTCAGCAAACAGCAGTACAACACCCGAAAAGCCGAGTAGAAGTCCCAAAACAATAGGGGCACTGGAAAAATTTTCTTTCCATTTGGGTTTATCAAACAAGATAAACCAAATGGCCGTTGCGGCAGATAGTATAGACACTATTCCGCTGGAGATATATTGCTCCGCCCATATAATTGAAGCCATATCCACAAACAGCAGGAGAAAACCTATAAAAATAGCTTGACGGATATCCCTACGGCTGAACAAATGGTAGCCTTTGAGGGCACAATACCCCATCAGCAGTGTCCCCGCGATGACAAACCTAATCGAGCCCAATACAAAGGGTGGAAACGAGCGCAACGCTTTTTCTATAAAAAAAAAGGTCGACCCCCACACGATATATACGACGAGGTAGGCCAATAAGATACTGACTAATGTGGATTTATTTGATGACATTTTTACTCTTTCGACGGGATGACTAACTTTTGACTTTCTTTGACGGTTTCCAATACAATCGTAGTCCGTGTAGATAGGATACCTTCTATTTTTCCCAAGGTATTGCGCATAAGATCTACCAACCCTGCGGCATCGCTGGTCCTTACCTTGATAAGGTAACCATCGTCGCCGGCAATGTCGTGCACTTCCTGCACCTCAGGAATATCAGCCAATAAATAAGCAATCCGCTGCTCTCCGATGATATCGGAGGTCTTGATAAAGATAAATGAGAGGAGTGTCTGCTCCAGCGCCTGTGGGTTTATCTTGGCTTGATACGCCAGGATAACTTCTTTTTGTTCCAATTTTTTTACACGTTCGAGGATAGCCGAAGGTGCCATACCCAATTCGCGGGCAATATCCGCATTGTTGGTACGGGCATTGTCCTGCATGATACGCAAAATCTGGTAATCTATGTGATCTAAATTAATGTCTACTTTTTTCATAATTCTGCAATTATAACAATATTTAGAATATTATTCAAATATTTTGTTAAATTTTAGAATTTAATTCAAAAAATAATGACATTATATAGAAAAAAGACTTCCGGGGTTTTCGAAAACCCCGGAAGTCTCTCTAATTATAAAAACACTAAAACGTTAATATTGTTCTTGATTTTAATTGAGGATCGCGCCACCTTCCGGAATATCTGGAAGTTCCCGTTGTGCCAGCATGGTCTCGTTGCTTTTCAGAATTTTGGAAGAGGCCATATATTCGGGATTGTCCGCATAGATAAACAATCCCGTACCGTTCTTGATGGTATTGATGATAGGTTTTGTCACTTCACGGGGTAAGGCCGGGCAACCGTAACTTCTTCCTAAGCGTCCCGTAGCGTTAATGATACGTTGGCTGCAATAATCGGCCCCATGTATGACTACGGCACGTGCCTTTGCCTGGTCGTTGATGCCTTTCTCCATACCATTGATGACTAAAGAATAGCCATTTCCACCAAAATAGGTCTTTTCAGTTACATAAAAGCCCAACGAACTCTGGAAAGAGCCATGTCTATTGGAAAAAGAAGTCGCATATTTCTCTCCGCTATTGCGCCCATGCGATACGATCGTGTGGTACAACAGCTTTTGGTTTTTGAGATCAATGACACACATTCTCTTTTCAGTCGAGGGAAGCGTAAAATCAATAATGGTAATAATATCTTTATTCCGCAACGATAAATTCTCAAACCCCTGCATCGCCATTTCGAAGACCTCATATTTCAACTTGCCTTCCAAAGCGATACGATGGTACAGTTTTTCAATGACTGAACTGTCATTGACTATAGAATCTACTTTTAACGTTAATTTTTCTGAAGGAATTGGATTTTGGATAGGTTGGCTAAAGATGGTGTAAAATCCTGCGGCACACATTAAAACCATCACAATAAAAAAATTTTTCATAAGCACACTTTTCTTTTCCACATACAAAGGTCGCTATCAAGGGCCTACAAAAGTGTTAAATAATGTTAATTATTGGTTTATATATGTTTTCGTAGACGTAAGATCTTATGTCTCTACCTTATGCTGGCCTCCCGACTATCGAGATGTCTACTTTTCATAAACATTCTAGATCTTACGTCTCTACCGGATCAATCAATGACAATCACCAACGACAATCCCGGCTTGATCCAATCGTACACAAACTTGGCGTGGGAAGAAGCATTGCGCACGCACATGTGCGAACGAGGGGTCGTCCCCAGGCTCCAACTGTACTCTACGATCTGTCCTTTGGGATTATTGACAGGTACACCGTGGATATATGCGCCATTGGTAAATCTACTGGCCCAAGGTGCAAATCCTTCGATACTGGTCGTACCATCCCTATAATAGAACATTTTGGTTTTCTGCTCTTGTAGCACAAAGATACCTGTGGGCGTCTCCATGGCATAGGGTGGTGCATGTCTACCCGTAGTCGCCGGGTTCATACTGCGTACGATCCAGCCATTGTCGGCATGTTCCAAGGCACATATATTCTGATTGGTCACATCGACGACGACGACATGTCTGAAGGTAGCAGTATCGCCGATGGGTTTCACATAGCGCTTGGGGATATCCCACTCACCTTCAAAATTTGTCAGTCCCTTTATCTTGACCATAGCCAAGGTGTCGGCCGAAAGATACTTGACCAGAGAGCCATCCCTTGCATAGATCGTAGGGAGTTTTGTCTCTCCCTCTTTATAAAGGGGAGCAGATTGATAGCGTTCCGTGCCTAAGGTATCGGACACTCTTTTGTAGGCATTTCTTTTGAAATTGGCTACCGTGGGAGCTTCTCCATTTTTATTTTTGTAATTGACGATAATGCCATAATCGTTGTGTTCTCGTTGGAAATTTTCGATGTAGGCCAACCGTTCTTTTATCTTGTCCCATTGAAAAACCCTAAAAGTATCTTTGTATTCGTATTTGTCCTCTAATGTGTATTTTTCAAATAACAAGTCTTTGGCCAGAACAATATCGTCCGCCGTACGGGGACGCTTCCGTTCCTCTTCTTCGGCTTTCCGCACTCGTTCTATGGAATCTTGTTTTGCTTTATCTTCTGCATCAACATTTTGGGGCTGTGTCCTTTGACAAGACACCATAGTCAATACGATTGCAGAAAAGAGTAGGGGGAGGGTGTATCTCATAAAGACAAATTAATAGTCGTTTGTTCTAATCTGACCAAACTTACATAAATTCATTTTTATATGCAATATAGTTGAGACCGCATATAAAATGGATTTATGTAATTCTCCTCTACCTTTGAAAGCCTATTTTATAGAGGAAATATATCAAAATATTATATGATAGGAAATAACTTGGTTTCCATTTCTCTTGGAAACAACTGCAATCGATCAAAAAAAAGCTTATTTTGTTCATTTTCTTCAAGTAAATACGAGATGAACAGTTTGCCCTGCATGGTTTTCATCTCATAGTATCCCAGCAACAGTCCATTGTTTTTTTGCACAGCCCTGATTTCTCTCAGATTGCTAACGTCTCTATTCAAATTGAATGAAAATTCTTTTTGTCCTTTTGATGACTGTATTTCAACTTCATTCGATTTGGGATTGAAAAAAATCTGCTGTCGTCTGTTAGCCTTGATGTGGTTGAATAGGATGAAATATTGTCCAATCAGATACAGACTGATGGGCAATAAGAGTAAAGCTATCTTGAATTTTGCCGTCACCAACAGGATGAGGATCAGTAGGACAAAGCCAATGCCTACAGAAAATAAGGTCTGCCGTACCGCTCTTTTCAATGTCCTGGTATCTATCCTGACTTCCAGCCAATCGGAGGCATGTAAATATGTGGTCGGACGACTGCTGACAAAGCCGAGCCTTCTGACAATGAAAAAGATCAGTATACCTAATAGGGCAGCTATGAAAATAACCTTGAACACGCTGTAATACTAATATTGTTCGTTTTCGTTGGGATAGTCCAGTGCTTTGACATCAGCTACATACTGTGCTGTAGCTTTGGCGATATCGTCAAACAGATGCAGGTACTGTCGCAGAAATTTTGGTTTGAAGTCTTTTGTCAAGCCCAGCATATCATTGACGACCAATACCTGTCCATCGCAACCATTACCGGCACCTATACCAATAGTTGGAATATGCAGGCTTTGACTGACTTCTGTAGCCAGTTTTGCCGGTATTTTTTCCAATACAATGGCAAAGCATCCTGCATCCTGCAACGCGAGAGCATCCGATTTTAGCTTGCTCGCCTCGGCTTCTTCCTTAGCCCGCACGCCAAAATCTCCAAATTGGTAGATGGACTGTGGGGTCAATCCTAAATGTCCGCAGACCGGAATCCCGGCGCGAACTATTTTTTTGATATTGTCGATGATTTCTATACCACCTTCCATTTTAAGGGCATGTGCTCCCGATTCCTTCATCATTCTGACAGCAGCTTCATAGGCTTTTTCGGTCGATCCCTGATAGGTTCCGAAAGGCAGATCGACGAGTACCATGGCTCTTTTTGTGGCACGACTGACAGCCGAAGCATGGTAGATCATGTGGTCCAGGGACATCGGTAAAGTGGTTTCATATCCTGCAAAAACATTGGCTGCAGAGTCACCTACCAATATGACATCGATACCTCCTTCGTCAAGGGCTCTTGCAGTGGAAAAATCGTACCCAGTCAACATGCTTATCTTTTCACCACGAAGTTTCATATCCTTGATGGTGGAGGTGGTGACGCGCTTGATAATTTTATTTACCGACATAGTTTTTTGTTTTACTGCAAAAATAGGAATAAATCTTATCAATGTTGTAGGGGCGAAAAATCTTTCGCCCAAATAACGGACAAATTATCATTTGCCCCTACATAAGTAAACCTACTAAGAATATGCGCTACTATTGTTGTATGGATTTCATTTGGGTTTTGCTATTTTTGCACTATGATTCAAAACGAAGTCCGTGCATTCAAGTTTCCAAAATTCAGCGAACTGATTATTCACGAAGATGACAATTTAATCGTCATAAACAAGCCTCCGTTCGTTGCTTCACTAGACCAAAGGGAAGGGGGAGAGATCAATATCCTACGACTGGCCAAGAAATACCATGCCGATGCGCAGGTATGCCACCGCTTGGACAAGGATACCTCGGGTGTCCTGCTCATCGCCAAAAATCCCGAAACATATCGGTTGGTTTCGATAGAATTTGAAAAAAGGAGGGTAAACAAGATCTATCACGCCATCATAGAAGGCACACATGTATTCGAAAACCTAAAAGTGGACCTTCCTATATTGAACCAGGGAAACAAGAATGTCAGTATAGATCGTGCAAACGGAAAACCCGCAGAGACGATCTTCAACAGTATGCGTTATTTCAAGCATTATACATTGGTCGAATGCAAACCTATTACGGGTCGTATGCACCAGATACGTATACATCTGGCTACGCAGCGCGCGGCAATAGTAGGAGACACGATGTACAGAGGCAAGCCTGTCTATCTGTCCCAAATCAAAAAACGTGGATTTACCATGTCCAAAGGCGAGGAGGAGATGCCGATCATGAAGCGCTTTGCGCTCCACTCCAGGTCTGTAGAATTTGCCATCGATGGCAAACATTATGCTTTCGAAGCCGAATATCCAAAAGATTTTGCTACCTTACTGAAACAATTGGAAAAATTTGACACGTAAAAAAATGAAAACCATACAAAAACTAATCGCTCTGTGTGCCATAGGATATTTTCTGGCTGCTTGTACAAACAGCTCTACAAACAAAATATCAAGAGATGCTGTCGATGGTATAGCACAAGACACTATAAAAGAAGATATTAAAAATACCGATAACGAAGAAATTACGGTATCAGCCCGGTTCAAAGATGAAGCAGGAAACCCCGTCAATACGGCAGAATTAAAAGGAAAAGTAGTTTTCATCAATTTTTGGGCGACCTGGTGCCCACCTTGCCGCAAGGAGATGCCCTCTATACAAGCATTGTACGACAAGTTTAAAACCAATGAAAACATTGTTTTTCTGATCGTCGAAATAGAGCATGATGTAGAAGGTACAAAGAAGTTTCTGGCTGACCAGAATCTATCGCTCCCCATCTATTATCCCGAAGGTGATATCCCACAGGATTGGTTGGGTGGAGCTATCCCTACAACGGTGATTTTGGACAAGACGGGAAAATTGGCTGCCAAACAAGAAGGCATGTATGATTTCTCAACAAAATCTGTAGAAGACTTTATACAAAACCTTATCAATCAGTAAGAGCAATAATGACTAGACAAGAGCTGATACAGCAGATAAAAGAGAAGAAATCCTTTTTGTGTGTGGGATTGGATACCGATATCACCAAGATTCCGGAGCATCTACTCGCCGAAGAGGATCCTATATTTACGTTCAACAAAGCCATTATCGACGCGACCGAAGATCTATGCGTGGCCTATAAACCCAATATAGCATTTTACGAGAGCTATGGCGTCAGTGGCTGGAAATCTCTGCAAAAAACATGGCAGGCCTTGCCCAAATCATGTTTCAGCATAGCTGATGCCAAGAGAGGCGATATCGGCAATACGTCCAAGATGTATGCACAGGCATTCTTTGACCAGACTTTGTCGGGCATGAGCTTTGACTCGATTACGATAGCTCCTTATATGGGACGGGATTCGGTCACGCCATTTTTGGATTTCGAGGGAAAATGGGCTATTGTATTGGCGTTGACTTCCAACGAAGGAAGCAAGGATTTTCAAAACTTCGCCAATAAGGCAGATAAACAACTGTTTGAAGAAGTCATCGATAAGGTTAATACCTGGAGCAAACCGGAAAATCTAATGTATGTCGTCGGAGCCACACGTGGCGAAGCTTTCCTTAAAATACGTGAACATGCTCCCGACCACTTCCTTTTGGTACCGGGAGTAGGCGCACAGGGCGGTTCTTTGCAGGAGGTATGCCAGTACGGTATGAACAAGGATTGCGGCCTCTTGGTCAACAGTACACGGGGCATCATCTATGCTTCGCAGGGCAAGGATTTTGCAGAAAAGGCGAGAGAAGAAGCGCTTAAACTACAGCAAGAAATGGAAGCAGAATTACTGAAGGCAGGGATTATTTAAATTTTCCCTGCACATACATATTATTGTGCAGGGAAGTTTTGAGCGTTTTTTATCTCTTCAATTTGTAAGGTATGCCTTGCCGTATGGCCTGCAATAAACAAAAGTGATTGATAGGCGTCCGTAGCTCCTGCAGGCGAATCGCTAACACGATTTCGCAACTCTTCCAAAGGTGTATTGTTGATAAAAGACAAAATTTCAGTACGCTGCGCTTCTAGATCCTGCAATGCTTGTTTGGCATCGTCATACTTTCCTTTTCCGATCAACATTTCCGGCGCTTTATATTTTTCGCTTCGGTCCGTCACCATGGCTATGATATCTTTGTCGGAAAGCTTAATTTCTGCTCTCCGTTCCGGGTTGACAGGTTTATTCATATTTTCTTTTAACATTCCGAAAATCATAGCCTCGGTAAGAATGATATGTTCCAGGCACTGACTGATAGACCAGGCAGTATCAGAGGGTCTGAAATGCAACTGACCAGCACTTAGATCCGAAACATTATTTTTGAGATCGTCCATTGTTTTCTGGTAATAATTCAAGGCAAATGCCCGGTCGTCAGGGCTTTTCTGTTCTTCTAAAATCTTTTTCAGATTTTCCAGTCCACCTTCAAAATCTTTACCCATATCATAAAACAAGCCCATCAAGTTCCATGGATAAGGCGTTTTTCCCGAAATTCCCCACGTCACCTTTGTTTGATCTGGAGAGACCTCTTCTGTAAGTATATATGATTGCGCAGGTTCGCCAAATCCGAAATCGAGTTCGGTTTCCAGTTTTTCGTTGTGCAGCACATTGGTAATGGATTGTGTGCCTTTTCCTACTTTTTTTCCATCCCAACTGTATTTATAACCGACGGTTCCGTCCGTTCCTTCTTCCTTAAATTTTGCTTCAGGATCAGACAGTTGCCAAACACCGTAATTGTCTTGATTTTTGACATACTTGATGTAATCGAAAACCTCCCAACTTGGCTTGTCAATGACGATTTCTCTTTCGCTATGAAACTCTTTAGATACAAACAAGGCCACAAGGAGTGGTATTGCAATGATAATCAGCAATACGATAATGATTCTTTTTAGGATTTTCATTTTGTTCGTTTTTAAATATGGCTCATGAGACTCTATTTGCTTAGATCATTCTACGTAAGCAAGCCCCATATCTCACGATTTAGTAAACGAAATTAAAAATATTTTGATAAAATAAACTTATCCTATGGCAAGAAAATCAAGTTGGATTGAAAATGGGCCTAGTCTTTCTTTAACTAATAAATCCTTTGACATATTGTTGCGTAATCTCGTTTTTGGGATAGAGCAGTACATCCTCTGTCTTTCCAAACTCGACGATTTCGCCATTATAAACAAACAGGATGTAATCCGAAACACGACGCGCCTGGCGTAAGATGTGTGTTACTAATACAATCGTATAGTCTTTTTTGAGTTCGATCAAGAGATTCTCTATGGTCTGTGTGGAGATAGGGTCCAATGCTGATGTGCTTTCGTCACCAAGGATAATCTCCGGCTGTACAGCCAAACCACGGGCGAGGCAAAGGCGCTGTTGTTGCCCGATGGACAAGCCTGTCGCCGAACTGTCCAGACGGTCTTTCACTTCGTCCCAGAGACCCACATTTTTGAGCTGTGTCTCGACGATTTCGGCAAGGACTTTTTTATTTCGCTCTCCATGGATACGAGGTCCATAGGCTATATTGTCAAATATGGACATGGGTAGCGGAAATGGTCTTTGCGACAGCAGGCCCATCTTTTTACGGATATGTGTGACTTCCGCATCTTTGGCATAAATATCTTCGCCATTGACCAGTACCGAACCGGATACCGCTACATTCTTGCTGTCGTCCATCAGTCGGTTGAGCGTTTTGAGCAACGTGGTCTTGCCACAGCCCGACGGCCCGATGATCGACGTAACGGAATTGTTCGGTATATCCAGATTAATATTCTTCAGAATATGCTTTCCTTCGATATGTACATTCAAATCCTTGATTTGTATGTGCGGTGCAGCAGGAAGGATTATATCTTGTGTTTCTTCTGTTTCGATGCCAGGATATGTGTACATATAACAATGAATAATATAATGAATGTTAATACTAAAGCAGAGGCATAAGCACGTCCCTGCACCTCAGGGATAGGGCTACTCAACTGAAAAAATATGGCCAAGGGCAGGGTAGCGGCCGGTTCGTCGATGTATTTGGGCAGATTGTCGCTAAAGCCTGTGGTCAACAATACTCCAGCCACATCACCGATCGCACGTCCAAATGCCAACAACAGCGCCGTAAAAATCCCCGGTTTGATATATCTCAGCAATATTTTGGCCGTTTCCCATCGCGTCGCTCCCAAAGAGACTGTCACATTTTTCAAATCTACCGGGATAGTCTTTAGCAATTCGTCTATCGTACGTACGACAATAGGGATCGTCAGTAGGGTAATGGTAATGACACCACCAAGCAACGAAGCCCGTATGCCTAACCAGATCATGATACTGAATGCAATAGCACCGTAAACAATAGAAGGTATGCCGAATAGTACGTCGAACAGTAATTTGACCGATCTGGCAAAGAAAGAACCATTTTTGACATACATATTCAGATAGATGGCAATCGGGATACCGATAATACTGGCCAACGCCGTAGAAATACTGGCCAAGTATAAAGAACCCAAAATAGCATTCAATATCCCACCGCTCTTGCCGATATAGAAACCACCTTGCGGAGTTTGGCTGATCATCTCCCAACTCAAATAGGGCAGTCCCTTGTACAATATGATCCCTACGATCAGAAACAGGGAAGCTGTGATGCTAATCCCCGACAATTGCATAAGTATCTTGGCAATTTTTTCCTTTCGTAATCTGCGGTTGACGTGCGACATTATATTTTGTCCTCCAATCTGTTCAATATTAATCTAGAAATAAGATTAAACCCAAAAATAATCACAAACAAAAGCAGTGCAGCAAACATTAAGGCCGAATCATACAACGGAATGGACATCATTTCGCCAAAGTTGTTTGCAATCAATGCCGGAATAGGATACCCTGCATCAAACAGGCTTTTGGGTACCTGCGGGATATTGCCGCACACCATCAGCACAGCGATCGTCTCTCCAAATGCCCTCGATATAGCCAATACAATAGCCGCTATGATACCCGGCTTAGCTTTTTTCAATATGACTTTCTGAATGGTTTCCCATTTTGTGGCTCCTAAAGATAGGGAGGCAAACTTTAGGTCCTGCGGAATCGTCTGCAAGACCTCCACCATAATACTGATCATAATAGGGAAGATCATGACGGCCAGTACGATACCGCCTGAAAAAACAGAATATCCCGTCACAGACAGACCGAATAGGGGAGCGACCCATCCGCCCACAATCGGAACAACAAACAAAACACCCCACACCCCATACAGCACCGGAGGGATAGCGGCCAATACATTCATCAAGGGCAGCACAAAATTGCGCAGGCGAGCCGAAGCATATTCCACCAGATACACCGATGCCAGTATACAGAGCGGAACGGCTATGCATAGAGAAATCAGCGTAACCCAGACGGTACCCATGATAAACGGTAAAAAACCAAAATCTCCTTTGAGTGGAGACCATACACTTTGGCTCAGAATATCCCAGATGCTTTGATCTTGAAGCAGAGGAAGGGATTTTGACCCTAGACCGAAGACAATCAATAAGACCACAGACAAAGCCAGCAACAACAGTAGAGCGGAGACTTTCTGTATAATGGAATCCTTGATCAATCTTATATTCATGACTTAATTTAGGTTTAGTTTATTAAGTTCGGCAGCGCGTTGTTCTTCATTCAGTGGCACATATCCATTTTCCAATAGATAGCCTTGTTGTTCCTTGTCCAAAATAAAACGGATAAATTCTTTGATCAATGGGCTATTATTGTCCTTTCGGATCACAAAGGTCAGCTCACGTGAAGGGGGAGAAGGGTATTTGTGGGTTGCTACGGCATCTGTCAGCTCCTCTAGCGTACCATAAAACTGCTCTTCCGGGTCGATGGTGCCGTTGCGGTCGATATCTATCGGGACCACGGCAATGTTGTCCGTCGTATGAGAAGTGTTAAGATCATATACATAATTGATATTGTTGAATCCGATGGCAAACTTGTTGTCCTTGATGGCTTGTGCCAATCCCGGGTCACCAAAAATACCAACGCCCTTCAATCCTTCCTGGCTTTCCCCAAAAAACTTGGCCCACGTTTCTGCGGCTCCGGCAGCATCCGAACGCACATATATACCGATGCCGTCGTCCGAAAACGCTGGATCTATTGCCTTCCATGTCTTGTATTTCTGCTCTACAAAAATACCCGACAGTTCTTCACGCGTCAGTCCTCTCTGCTGTAAAAGCTTGGTATTGGGATTATTTGGGTTGAATGTCGCCAATACAGCATCCTTGGCCACAAAGATCGGCAAAGCGCCTTTGTCTATCTCTTGTGGGTGTAAATCGCGCGAAACCAACCCTATGTCTACCATGTCAGTCAATACATCCGCAATACCCTTACCTGCTCCTCCGGCCGAAATATTAAAACGTACTTGTGGATGCACTTTTTTGAAATCTTCGCTCCACAATACGACGATAGGGTACAGTGCAAAGGCTCCGGAAATAGAGATATTGCCTCGATATCCATTTTTGGCATCATACCCTTCCTTGACTTTCGGAGCACAGCTATAAGCTACTAATACAAATGCAATACTTATTTTTAATATATAGACAATCCTCATGTAATTTTTATGCGAAAACTACTTCTCAAAAAATTTCTACAAATATATACTAATTTGGTAGATTATGTAGGATTAATATAAATTTATTTTTTAACTTTGTGCCGTTGCTCCCTACATAATAGGGGCAGCACAAATTGTGTGTAGTGAAACTATTAATTTAAGTACAACAAAATTTAAGTATGCTTAGCTTTCGAACAGAATTAGAGAATCCAGTTGTCCCACAGGAAATCATTGATTTGGAAAAAAATATCCGAGCCTATAGAGAGGGGAAGATAGTAGAGGACAAGTTCAAGTCATTACGCTTGGCACGTGGTATCTATGGTCAACGTCAGCCGGGAGTACAAATGGTACGCATCAAGATCCCATTCGGTAAGCTGACATTCAAACAGTTACTTAAGATTGCGGATGTATCTGACGAATATGCATCTTCAAACCTGCATTTCACCACACGTCAAGATATCCAGATACATTATGTGAGTCTAGATAGAACTCCAGAACTTTGGGCCAAATTATCTGAAGACGACATCACAATCCGTGAAGCCTGTAGCAATACCGTACGGAATGTTACAGCCTCATGTATTGCCGGAATAGATCCTAAGGAACCTTTCGATGTAGCGCCTTATGCACATGGCTTCTTCAAATATTTCCTGGGAAACCCTGTCAGTATGGATCTGGGAAGAAAATTCAAGTTCGGCTTCTCTTCCAGTGAAGAGGATACAGCATTTTCTTTTATCCACGACATAGGTTTTATACCTAAGGTCAAGTATGAGAATGGCGAGGAAATAAGAGGGTTTAAAGTAGTCCTAGGCGGTAGCTTGGGCGCACAGCCTTATATCGGACAGTCGGTCTCTGAGTTTATGCACGAGGATCTGATCATTCCTTTTTCCGAATCTGTGGTACGTGTATTTGGTATATATGGGGAGCGTGCCAACCGGAATAAAGCCCGTTTGAAGTTCTTGTTGAATAAAGTGGGTTTCGACGAGTTTGTAAAAATGGCTGCTGAAGAACAAATAGCCAATAAAGTCAAAACATACAAGATTGATCGGAATACCGTAGAAGAGCCCGTTCTTCCTGAGCCTGTCTTCACAGAAGTAGAAATCCCTGCGGAACGCCAATTGGCCTATGAACTGTGGAGATCTACCAATATATTCGAACAAAAGCAGGCAGGCTATTTCGGTGCTTTTATAAAAGCCAAAACTGGAGACATGTCTACGGATACGGCCAGAAAATTAGTAGCCTCTGTAAGACATATCGTCGCTGATGATATGCGCGTGACGATCAACCAAGGGTTATTGCTTAAATATGTACGGGAGGCTAACCTTCCAGAATTGTTTTTGGCATTGGACGCTTTGGGGTTGACCGAACCGGGGCACGATAGTGTGGCCGACGTGACCACTTGTCCGGGAACAGATACCTGTAACCTAGGTATATCCAATTCTATGGAGCTGTCCAGAGTATTGGAATCGGTCATCTATAACGAATATCCCGATTTTGTCTATAACAAAGAGATCAAGATCAAAATCAGTGGCTGTATGAATAGCTGCGGCCAGCACGGTATTGCACATATAGGTTTTCATGGCAGTTCGATGAAGGTCAACGGAAAGATCATGCCTACGGTACAGGTATTGTTGGGTGGAGGAGCCGTGGGGAATGGCGAGGGGCGTGCCGCCGACAAAGTGATCAAAGTCCCTTCCAAAAGAGCCCCGGAAGTCTTGCGTACGATACTCAATGATTATAGTGATAAAGGAAGCAACTACGAAAGCTTCCTACACTACTACGACGAGTTGGGCAAGGATTATTTCTACCAACTGTTGAAACCCATTGCCGATCAAAGTACCGTGGTAGACGATGAGTTTATAGATTGGGGACAAGATGAAGAATTCATACGAGCTATAGGTGTCGGCGAATGTGCCGGTGTGATCATCGATCTGGTCGCGGCACTGTTGGCAGATTCGGAAGAAAAGCTACATTATGCGGACTTGTCCTTACAGGCTCAAGCCTATGCTGATGCTATCTATCACACCTATACATCCTTTATCAACAGTGCGAAAGCATTATTGCTGGACAAACAAGTACACAGCAGCACTCAAATAGGGATTATCAAGGATTTTGACACTTACTTTATTGAGACAGGTGAATTTAACCTGGGACAAAAAAGTTTTGCCGATGTCGTCCTACAGATCAGTAAAAATGAGCCTACAGAAGAGTTTGCAAAGACCTACTTTGTACAGGCACAACAATTTTTAGAACAAACCAAATTACAGAGGGAAGCTGTATTAGCAAAATAGTCATGCAACAAGATAACAAACATATTGAACCGAAGGTAACATTAGTGGGTGCGGGGCCAGGAGATCCTGATTTGATTACTTTAAAAGGTATAAAAGCTATCCAAAATGCCGATGTCATTCTTTTCGATGCATTGGTCAATGAAAAGATATTGGAATATGCAAAACCATCTTGTACCAAGATATATGTAGGCAAAAGAGCGGAAAGGCTTTCCACCTCACAGGATTATATCAACAAGCTGATGGTAGATTATGCCTTGACTCACGGTCATGTCGTACGGCTGAAGGGAGGCGATCCCTTTGTTTTCGGACGGGGAGGAGAAGAGTTGGACTACGTGCGGCAGTTTGATATTCCCACTGCGGTCGTACCGGGGATTTCCTCGTCTGTAGGATTGACCGGACTGCAGCAGATCCCGTTGACCTATCGGGGCATCAGCGAAAGTTTTTGGGTTATCACAGGATCTACATCAGATGGCAGACTATCCGATGACGTACACAAAGCCGTCAAGACCAATGCTACAGTAGTCATATTGATGGGATACTCTAAAATCCAACAAATCATAACTTTATATCAAGAAAATGGAAAAGGCGATTTGCCTATTGCCTTGATCCAAAATGGTTCTCTACCCAATGAACGCGTTGCCGTAGGTACGGTAAATACGATCTTGGAAGAAGTGCATAAAAACCTTTTGGGAGTACCGGCAATCATTGTATTGGGAGAGGTGGTGAGCAAACACATGTCTTTCAAAAAATTACGTCAGGATATCCAACATTTAGAAGTATAGTCTACGTGAACACCTTGTTTCCGATATATGTCAAGATGGATCAGATACAGACCTTATTGGTCGGTGCCGGTCCTGTGGGTTTGGAAAAATTGCAGGCCGTATTCCGCAATTCTCCTCAGGCAAAGGTACATATCGTCGCCGAAAGGGTGGAGGCAGAGGTCAGAGAATTCATAGCGGGAAAAAAAACAGTTACCCTCAGTCAACGTAGGTTTGAGGAAAACGATCTCGAAAATGTAGACCTGGTTATTTTGGCGACCAACAATACAGTGCTGAATGATAGCATACGACGATTGACGACAGCACGGCATATCCTGCTCAATGTTGCCGATAAGCCTGATCTATGTGATTTTTATCTTGGTTCTGTCGTTCAAAAAGGTAACTTGAAAATCGGCATCTCGACCAATGGCAAATCACCGACGATGGCAAAGCGATTGAAGGAGTTCTTAAACGATATTCTGCCCGAAGAGATCGACGAAACCTTGACACTGATGCAACAGATGCGTGATCAGCTAAAAGGAGATTTTCAGCAAAAGATAAAAGCGCTCAATGCACATACGGAAGGATTGGTCCGTAAACAAAAGACGAATCAAACCACATAGCAAAAGGGCAAAAACAAAAAAGTGTAGAAAGAAAGTGAATTTCCCACATAGGAGTGTCTATGTGGTTAATTAAAAGAGAGATGATAGCGGAGTTAAAAAGAGATTTAGAAACGTTGGACGCACAGCAAATCGTGAGGTATATCTCGGACAGGTATGGCGAAAAAACTGTTTTTTCCACGTCTTTTGGTATAGAAGACCAAGTCATCACACATTTGCTGGCTGAAAATCAGACAAAAGCCTCTATTTTCACGTTGGAGACAGGCAGATTATTTCCCGAAACCTACTACGTCTGGAACAGGACGCTGGAAAAGTATAAGTTGCCTATCAAAGCCTATTATCCCAATACAGCAGCTGTAGAACGTATGGTCACGGAGAAAGGACCGTCCAGTTTCTATGAAAGCGTGGAAAACCGCAAGGAATGCTGTTATATCCGCAAGATAGAACCTCTGAAAAGAGCAATACAAGGCTTTGAAGTGTGGATTACAGGAATACGTGCAGAGCAATCGGCCAATAGGGAGGATATGGATTTTGTGGAATGGGACGAAGCAAACCGAATCATCAAAGTACACCCCTTATTCCACTGGACACTAACAGACGTAGAGGATTTTCTGAAACTGTACAACATACCCTACAATCCATTGCATGACAAAGGCTTCCCCAGTATTGGTTGTCAGCCTTGTACGCGAGCTATCCAACCCGGAGAAGATTTCAGAGCCGGCAGATGGTGGTGGGAGGATAGAAGTAAAAAGGAATGTGGACTACACGCCACAAAGTAAAAAAGTAATTTAAAAATATAAGAATTTGGAGATTTGAACATGAAAATCCATAATTCTTAATTTATAATTTGTAATTAAATAAATGGATTATTTAGATCATTTAGAGGCCGAAGCAATTTATATCCTTCGAGAAGTAGCAGGACAATTTGAAAATCCAGCCTTATTGTTTTCCGGGGGCAAGGACAGCATTACCTTGGTACATTTGGCTAAAAAAGCCTTTAGGCCAGGAAAATTCCCGTTTCCTTTGGTACACATCGATACGGGACACAATTTTCCCGAAACGATACAATTTCGAGACTGGCTGATCGAACAGACGGGAGAGAAGCTGATCGTGGGATCGGTGCAGGATAGTATCGACCAAGGAAAAGTCATCGAGCAAAAAGGTAAAAATGCAAGTAGAAATCCCTTACAGACCGTGACGCTACTGGACACCATCGAAAGGCACGGTTTTGATGCCTGTATAGGAGGTGCCCGCCGTGACGAAGAAAAAGCCAGGGCAAAGGAGCGTATCTTTTCTGTCCGGGACGAATTTGGTCAATGGGATCCCAAAAGACAAAGACCCGAATTGTGGAGTATATTCAACGGTAAGATCCATAAAGGCGAAAATGTACGTGTATTCCCCATATCCAATTGGACAGAACTGGATGTCTGGAACTACATCAAACGCGAAAAAATCGCACTTCCATCCATCTATTTCAGCCACGAAAGAGATGTCGTCTGGCGCAATGGCCAATGGATGGCAGCCGACCCTTGTCTCAATTTGGATGAAGAAGATATTATAGAACATAAATCAGTGCGCTTTAGGACAGTAGGAGATATGACCTGTACTGCTGCTGTAAGCTCTGTAGCAACAGAACTAGATGATATTATAGCTGAAATCAAAGCCTCAACAGTCAGTGAAAGGGGAGCACGTATGGACGACAAGGTCTCCGAAGCAGCTATGGAAGAAAGAAAGAAACAAGGGTATTTTTAAAAAAGATATGCGTAGTGCGTATAGCGTATTGAGATTTTTAAGATACGCAATACTCACTACGCAATACGCAATACTAAGAAAAATGAACATACTTAAATTTATAACGGCAGGATCCGTAGACGATGGCAAAAGTACGCTGATCGGCCGATTGCTATACGATACAAACTCTATTTTGGACGACCAATTGGAAGCCATCCAAAAGGCAAACCGTAAGAATGACGATGGTACGGTAGATTTGGCTATTTTGACCGATGGGCTTAAAGCCGAACGGGAGCAGGGTATTACCATCGACGTCGCTTACAAATACTTTCAGACTGAAAAGCGTAAGTTTATCATTGCAGATGCCCCCGGACATATCCAATACACCCGCAACATGGTGACCGGAGCATCCAATTCCGATCTGATCATCATCCTGATCGATGCGCGCAAAGGCGTCATCGAACAGACGAAACGACATTCTTTTATTGCAAAATTACTGTCGCTAAAACAAGTATTGGTCTGTGTCAACAAAATGGATATGGTTGATTATGAGCAAGCTGTATTCGAAAATATCAAAACAGATTATTTACAGTTGGCCCAGAAACTGGAATTGCAACATGTAGATTTCATTCCTGTATCAGCCCTTAAAGGCGATAATATTGTAGAGGAATCTTCCCGTATGCCTTGGTACAATGGGCCTACGATATTGGAATATTTAGAAAACATTGATTTTCAAGATGATAATCGATCGACCTGGCGTTTTCCTGTCCAATGGGTTATTAGACCGCAGACAGCTGAGTTACCGGACTATAGGGGATATGCTGGACGTGTATTGGGAGAGGGGCTAAAGGTCGGCGAAGAGGTCCTTATCTTGCCAAGTGGTGTCAAAAGTAGCATAAAAAGCATCGAATTGGATCAAAAGGAGTTTCCGTATGCCGAGAATGGACAATCTGTCATCTTACATTTAGCAGACGATGTCGATATATCCCGTGGTGATTTTATCGTCAGCGCAGCTAAACCGACACATCTTGAGCGATCTTTTGAAGCCAATATCTCATGGTTTGAAAATAAACCACTGGATACCAACCAAGTTTATCTGTTGCAAAACCAGACAAAAACTACAAAAATCAAAGTTCCTAAAATTCTGTTCAAATATGATGTCAATACACAAGAACGTACCTATGACGAAGAAATACGCTTGAACGATATCGGCCGAATATTGGTTAAAGCTGCTGAAGAAATCGTTTTTGATCTGAACAGGGATTTTCCAGAGAATGCGCGGGCTATTATCATCGATCCGCGCAATAACCTAACTGTAGGTGCCTTGACCGTTGAAGAACTCGTTTAAGTAAAATAAACCCAACATATACCATAATGCATAAAGACCTCCAAGCCATTTCGTTTGGAGGTCTTTTTTGTAAAAAGGGGTGTTCTCAATTTTATATTTAACATAATATAAATTATATGACATTGTATAACAAAAGCTTCTGATGCAAAGTACAACTCAAAAGTTTTGGTTCAAATATATAATGAAAAGGTTCCATCCCATCCCGGCTTTTCACACTCGCTGAAATTTCAAAATAAAGATGCTTCCTCTTTTTGAACAATTTCCAATACTTTGTTTGTTCCTGCTGCTTTTGACAAAAAGCTATCACCGCATCTTCTTTTTCCTTTGCATTTAGTGGTGCTTTTTGTGGTAATTTGGGATCTTCTGACAAAAGATCATTTGAAGATTGCAAAGTAATCGATACTTCAGCTCCATCATTAATGATGATGCGCCTCTTTGTAGCTTTATCATACAGGTTACCAAACTTGTATATGGCATCTATTTGATCTCTCCCCAAAAAACTGGAGTATTTAGAAGTAGAGAATTCGTTTATGAATTACTAATTTTAAACGGGAGGAATATCCATGAAAAAATCAAAGTTTACCGAAGCGCAGATCGCCTTTGCCATCAAGCAGGCCGAGACCGGTACACGCGTCGAGGAAGTGTGCCGCAAAATGGGAATCAGTGAAGCCACTTTCTACAACTGGAAGAAGAAATATGGTGGCTTAGGGGTAGCTGAACTGCGCCGTCTCCGGCAGCTTGAAGAGGAGAATGCTCAATTAAAAAATAAGACAGGACCAATCGGAACTGGGCAGGGATGAAACCCCCAGACCTATTAAGAGCGATGAGCTCAGGGACAGACTTTCCGTGCTGAACGAAAAACTCAAAGAAGCAGCAAAGCCTACCCAA
>Ga0182737_1001435_pt1 | contig 23410 bp, 16 predicted proteins | sample eDN5th30CBELigOP_FD_128878 | JGI IMG/M metagenome (GOLD analysis project Ga0182737, IMG submission 128878) | Enriched Organic Plus compost microbial communities from Emeryville, California, USA - eDNA 5th pass 30_C BE-Lig OP (version 2) (version 2) ...
CTGGCCGCCGACCTGATCGAAGGGCTGCGGCCCCTGAAGGGCATCGGCGGCGAGGACGTCGCACAGGCCCGGTACCGCCGGGCCAGTCGCGAGGCCGCGCGCGCGACGATCGGACTGGCGCGCTCGACCGGTCAGCTCGACGGGCTCACCACAGGCCTGAGCACGCTACTGCTCGCCGCCGTGACCTTGACGGCGGGCACCGCCGCGCTCGACGGACGGATCTCGCTCGGCCAGCTGATCGCGATCGTCGGCGTCAGCCAGTTCCTGGCCGAGCCGATCATGGGGCTGGGCATGTTCAGCGCACAGTTCGCCGGCGCTCGCGCCGCGGCGGGCCGCATCGCTCGATTCCTCGCCACTCCACGGCTGATCGCCGAGGGTACGGCCCGTCCTGCCCCGGGGACCTCGACACTCACCCTCGACGCAGTACGGACCGGTGCGATCGACGGCCCCCTGACACTCCACCTGTCCGACGGCGAGATGGTCGCCCTCGTCATCGACGATCCCGCGGTCGCCGAGACGCTGCTCGCGGTCCTCGCGGGCGAGCGGACCGTCGAGGCCGGGACCGTCCGCCTGGGAGCCTGTGATCTGCAGGACACCGAACTCACGTCGCGGCGTTCGGTCTTGACCGTCGCCCCGCACCACACGACGATCTCCGAAGGAACCCTGCATTCGGTCATCGACCCCGACGGCATGCTGGCGCCCGAGCGGCTCGATGCCGTCCTGCGCGCGTCCGCGGCCGACGACGTGATCGGGTTGCATCCCGACGGTCTCGACCGCATCGTGCGCGCTGACGGCACGACGTTGTCGGGCGGCCAGCGCCAGCGCCTGGCACTCGCGCGGGCCTTCGCCGTCGACGCGCCGATCCTGGTCCTGCACGAACCGACGAGCGCGGTCGATGCCGTCACCGAACAATCCATCGCCGACGGTCTCGCGACGCTGCGGCGCCGCCCCGGGCGTTCGACCCTCGTCCTCACCAGCAGCCCCGCCCTGCTGGCAGCGGCCGATCGCGTCGTCGTGCTCCACGACGGCCGCGTCGTGCTCGACGGAACGCACGAGGCGCTGCTCGGCGACGAGCGTTACCAGTCGGCGGTGCTGCGATGACGACGCGTCGCCTGCTCCCGGTCGCCGACGGCCGGACCACGACCCTGCGCTCGTGGCGGATGCTGCGCGAGCGCCGCACCTGGCTGGTCGTCACAGCCCTCTCGTTCCTCGTCGCCGGGCTGGCCGGCCTGATCCCGGTGTTCATGATCGGTCAGGTCATCGACACCATCCAGGCCTCGGCTCCGGGCTCCGTCGGCGATCAGGCCGCCATCGTGCGGTCCGTCGTGGTCATCGCCGCGGCAGGCCTCGTCGCGGCCGTGGCGACCGCGTGGTCGACCGCCGCGCTGTCCCGCGCTGTGGCTCCCGCTTTGGCGAGCCTGCGTGAGGACGTCCTCGACCGGGCCCTGCACCTGGACTCCGCCCGCATCGAGCAGGCCGGCGTCGGCGATGTGGTGTCACGCGTGGGCGACGACGTCCGTCAGGTCACCGAGTCGCTCGACGAGGCGGTCCCTGCGACCCTGTCATCGCTCGTGGCACTCGTCTTCACCCTGGCCGGACTGTTCACGCTGGACTGGCGGCTGGGCCTGGCCGGAGTGCTGGCGGCGCCGTCGTACGCCGCGGCGATCCGCTGGTATCTGCCGCGGTCGGCGCCGCTGTACCGACGCGAGCGCGTGGCGCAGGGCGAACGTGCCGACGCCTTGGTGACCGGCGCTCACGGCGCACCGACCCTCAGGGCGTTCGGTCGAGAGCAGCACGCGATCGACCGCATCGACCGAACGTCGCGCGGCGCCGTCGACATCGCGGTCGACGTCTTCGTCCAGTACACCCGCTTCGGCTTCCGCATGAACATGTCAGAACTGGTCGGGATGGCCGCCGTCCTGACCGCCGGATTCCTCATGGTGCGCAGTGGCGGGGGAACCGTGGGCGAGGCGACCGCAGCCGCGTTGTTCTTCCATCGTCTGTTCAACCCGATCGGTGCCCTGCTGTTCCTGTTCGACACTGTGCAGGCAGCCGGAGCGGCGATGACCCGACTGGTGGGTGTCGCCGAGCTTCCAGAGCCCGATCGGCGCACCCTGACGCCCGGCGATCGGCCCGTCCTCGAGTTGCGCGACGTCCACCACTCCTACGAGGCAGGTCGCCAGGTGCTGGCGCGACTGACCTTGACTGTCTCGCCCGGCCAGCACATCGCCGTCGTGGGCGCGACCGGGGCCGGTAAGACCACGCTCGGCGCGATCGCCGCGGGGGTCCTGCGGCCGACCGGAGGTCACGTCCTGCTGGGCGGAGAGGACCTGACGGACGCCGACGAGGCTCAGGTCCGCCCCTTCGTCTCGCTAGTCTCCCAGGAGGTCCACGTCTTCGCCGGCACGATGCGCGACAACCTCCTGCTCGCCCGGGCCGACGCGACCGACGAGGCACTGCTCGCGGCGCTCGACACGACCTTGGCCCGCCGCTGGGTCGAGGCACTCCCCCGGGGCCTCGACACCGTGGTCGGCGGCCACGGTCATCGGCTGACCGCGCCCCAGGCCCAGCAGCTCGCCCTGGCCCGCATCGTCTTGCGCGATCCCCGGGTCGTGGTGCTCGACGAGGCGACGGCAGAGGCCGGCTCGTCCGGCGCACGCGATCTCGAGCGCGCGGCGACCGCAGTCCTCGAGGGCCGCAGTGCGATCGTGATCGCCCACCGGCTCACCCAGGCCCGCGACGCGGACCTGATCCTGGTGATGCACGAGGGCCGGGTCGTCGAGCAGGGGCGGCACGACGAACTGGTCGGCCGTGCCGGACGCTACAGCGCCCTGTGGCGGTCGTGGACCGCGTCCTGACCTGGTCGAGTCACACGGTGCCGCGCGCGACCGCGGCCTCCTGGCGCAGCACGTTCTTCTGGATCTTCCCGGTCGACGTTTTGGGCAGCTCGGCGAAGACGATCCGCCGCGGCGTCTTGAAGGAGGCGAGCCGCTCACGCACATGGGTCGTCAACTCCTCGGCGGTGACCGTGGCGCCGGCGACGACCGAGACGAACGCCACCGGGACCTCGCCCCACTTCTCATCGGGCGCAGCGACGACCGCCGACTCGAGCACGTCGAGATGAGCATCGAGCACCTGCTCGATCTCGACCGACGCGATGTTCTCCCCGCCCGAGATGATGACATCCTTGCGACGGTCGCGGATCTCGATGTATCCGTCAGGGTGCATGACGCCCATGTCGCCGGTCAGGAAGCAACCGCTGCGGGTGACGGCCGCGGTGGCGTCGTCATCGAGGTAGTAGCCGAGCATCACCTGATTGCCGCTGATCGCGATCTCTCCCATGGAGCGGCCGTCGGCCGGCACATCTCGCCCCTTCTCGTCGAGCACGCGCAACGGGCGGGCGGTCAGATTGCCGATCCCCTGCCGAGCCCGCAACACCGCGGCCTCGGTGGCGTCCAGTCGGTCCCACGCTTCCTGCCACTCGTTGATCGCGACGGGCCCGAACGTCTCGGTGAGCCCGTACAGGTGCGTCACGTCGAACCCGAGCGGCAGTAGGCGTGCCAGCAGCGCCGGTGACGGCGGCGCGCCGCCGGTGTCGACATGGACGCGACGGTCCAGGGGCGCGGCGGCCTGGTCCGCCGCGATCATGGTCAGCACGGTGGGCGCGGCACTGAAATGCGTCACCGCCTCGGTGTGCAGCAGTTCCCAGATCCGTCCCGTGTCGACCGAGCGCAGACACACGTGCGTGCCGCCGACCGCGGTGACCGCCCACGTGAAGCACCACCCATTGCAGTGGAACATCGGCAGGGTCCACAGATAGCCGGTATCGGGACTGAGGCGAGCGTGATAGGCCATCGCGACCGACTGCAGGTACGCGCCCCGATGGTGATACATCACGCCCTTCGGGCGACCTGTCGTGCCCGACGTGTAGTTGATCGCCAGCAGATCGTGTTCGTCGACCTCGATCCGATCACCCCGGTCCGGCACTGCCGAGGAGAGCCACGGCTCGTACGTGTCGGTGGTGTGACCCGCGATGATGACCGGGATGTCGGCCTCGGCGGCGATCGCCCGTGCCGTCTCTGCGAACTCGTGGGTCGCGACGAGCAGCGAGGCCCCAGAGTGTTCCAGGATGTACGACATCTCGGCTGCGGCCAGTCTGGTGTTCACCGGCACCAGGACCGCGCCACGGGCCGGGACCGCCTGGTGCAGTTCGACCATCACGTGGCTGTTCGCGCACAGAGCGGCCACGCGATCGCCCGCTCCGATGTCCGATGCCGCCAGCGCTGAGACCAGCCGGTCACGTCGTTCGGAGAGTTCGGCGTAGGTGAGGCGCAGATCGCCGTCGACGACCGCGACCCGATCGGCGAAGGCGGCCGCCGAACGGTCCAGGAACACGGCGGGGCTGAGGGTTGCGAACGTGAAATCGGCCATCAGCGCGACTCCCCCTGCTGCTGTCGGACCACCGTTCTCATCTGCGTTCCATGCGCCGACGCGCGGCCGGCCGCCTCAACGCCGAACCGGTTCGACGACATAGTCATCCAGGTGCGGCGTGCGCTGCATGTGCCAGAACTCGACCATCGACCACGGCCGCACGATGACGATCCGGCCGTGCTTGTTCTTGTAGTACGTCGTGACGTTCGGATGAGCCCAGATGGAGGATTCCAGCAACGTGTCGATCGTCGTGTTGTACTGCTCGAAGATGTCCCGCTTCGGCTCGACCGCTCCGATGCCGTCGTCGATCATCTGGGAGATCATCTGGACGATGAAGCGGCTCTGCTGCTCGGCCGAGGCGGTGAAGCTACCGCCGGTGCCCTGCGAGTTCGGCCCATAGGTGTAGAAGAGGTTCGGATATCCGGGGGTCATGAATCCGAGATAGGCCAGGGCGTTCTCATCGCCCCAGAACTCGTGCAGCTCGACCCCGTCGCGCCCGTGGATCCGGGTCGGCCCGAGATAGTGCGTGGTCTGGAAGCCGGTCGCCATGATGATGATGTCGACCTCGCGCTCGACGCCCGATGCGGTGCGAAGGCCGTGCGGAAAGATCTCGACGACCGCCTCGTCGATCAGTTCGACGTTCGGCTTCTTGAGCGTCTCGTACCAGCCGTTGTCCAGCAGCAGCCGCTTGCCGTAGACCGGATACGTGGGCGTCACCTTGGCCAGGAGGTCAGGGCGATCGGACAGGTACGACCGGATGTGCTTCAGCAGGTTCTCACGCAAGGCGTGGTTGCGAGCGTTGATCGACTCGTCCGGGCGGTCCCATTCGGGGTCGATCCACAGGCTCGGGAACACCCGGTCATACCCGCGCCACGCCATCCTGAACTTCATCCACGCCCGGTAGTACGGCACGTGATTGGCCAGCCAGTGATAGGAGTCGGAGACCTGCTGGAAGTACTTGGCCGAGGGCTTGATCCAGGACGGGGTGCGCTGGAACACCGTCACGCTCTCGGCTCGGTCCGAGGTTGCGGGGACGACCTGCATCGCACTCGCCCCGGTGCCCACGACGGCCAGCCGCTGGCCGGCGTAGTCCAGACCCTCCGGCCATTCGGCCGAGTGGAACAGCGGGCCCTCGAAGGTGTCCATCCCCTCGATCTGAGGGATATTGGGCTCGGCGAAGATGCCCATCGCCGTCACGAGGGCATTGACCTCCGCGGTCTGCTCCTGTCCGGCCGGATCGGTGTAGCGGACCTTCCAGAGCTGCCGGTCCTCGTCGTAGTGCGCCGCCACCACGGAGCACCCGAACTCGATGTGCCGGCGCAGGTCATAGTGATCAGTGAACTCCTTCAGGTACGTCATCATCTCGGCGCGCTTGGCGTAGTGCATCGACCAGTCCCGCGGGAAGAAGGTGAACGAGTACAGCTCATTGGCCGTGTCGACACCCGCTCCGGGATAGATGTTGTCGCGCCAGACACCACCGACCTCGGTGCCGCGTTCGAGGACCCGGAACGGGATGCCGGCCTTCTGCAGCCGATAGGCCATCGCGAGCCCGGAGATGCCCGCGCCGATCACCATGCAGTTGAAGCCGTCCGGAATCGGCCGGGTCGGATGCGGGTCCTCGGAATCGTCGAAGCCCAGGTGGGTGGCCATCATGGGGCTGTAGCCGGGGTCGATCGTCTCCGAGACGCAGGTGCTCATCATCTCGGTGAGCAGATCGCCCTGCGGGGCCGGGACGGCCGGGGGCGCGCCTTGGGACCACGCGATCAGCGCCTCGCGCGCCGCCGCGCGCACCTCCGCCTGTCGCTCGGCCGACAGACCACCGTGGTCCCAGTCGTCCTCGGCGGCTTCGGGCGGAGGCGGGAGCGGGACGTAGGGCTCCTCGAGCCACAGGCGGTCGCCCGTCAATTGGTAGAGCACCATGAGGAGGGCGGGGATGCTTGCTTCGTCCAGATGCCTGGCGAGTTCTTCCTCGTCGAACGGCCCGACCATCGAGATCGATGCGTCATTGAGCGAGCGCGGATGTGTCGTTGACACCAGAACGTTCTCCTCACACGTGAGCGGGACTCGGTCGCGTGATTCGGCGCGTCCCGGACTGTTTCAGATTTGAAACTCGATTCCGCCAGTAGTACGACATTACGACGATGGTGGGGTCGTGTCAATCAGTGAGGGCCATTCCAGGCCAGTCTCGCGATCCCGATGCCAACGGTCCCGAGCCTTCACATCCGAGCGTCACCGAAACCAGCACGAAGGACGTGCGTACTCTATTCAATACTTGATCCAATATTTACTGAGCGGACAGAGTCGATGGCACCCCTACCCCTTGATGGCATCACGGTCATATCGGTGGAGCAAGCCGTGTCTGCACCCCTCGCCAGCCGCCACCTTGCTGATCTCGGCGCTCGCGTCATCAAGATCGAGCGACCCGGGCCAGGCGACTTCGCCCGACACTATGACGACGTCGTCCACGGGATGTCGACATATTTCGTCTGGCTGAACCGGAGCAAGGAATCGGTCGCCCTCGACATCAGATCCGATCGTGGGCGCGCGCTCCTGGAACAGCTGCTCGAGCGCGCGGATGTCTTCATCGAGAACCTCGCGCCCGGTGCAGCCACTCGGCTCGACCTCGACGCGAGTCAGGTCCACGCCCGGCATCCACGCATCATCGCGTGCGACATGTCCGGATTCGGCCACGGCGGGCCTGACGACCAGCGGCGTGCCTACGATTTGGTCGTCCAAGCCGAAGCCGCATCCATCTCGATCACGGGGACTCCCGGACATCTGGCCAAGCCCGGGATCGCCGTATCGGACATCGCGGCCGGCATGTACACCTACAGCAGCGTGCTCGCGGCACTCCTCCAACGGCACCAGACCGGCCGCGGCTCGTCCTTGTCGGTCAGCATGCTGGACGCAACCGCCGAGTGGATGAGCTACAGCACGTATCTCACCGCCTATTCGGGCAACGATCACGTTCCGTTCGGCATCGGCCACCACGCGATCGTGCCGTATGGGGCGTATCCGACCGCCGACGGCACGCAGATCGTCCTCGCCGTCCAGAACGAAGGCGAATGGAGCCGGCTGGCCACTCAGATCCTGAAGAGTCCCGAGCTCCAGGACGACGAGCGGATGTCGACACCGACCGCCCGAGTGGCGCATCGCGGGCTGATCGACCAGCTCATCGCGGCAGCCATCGTGCAACTGTCCGAGCAGGAGGCTCGCGACGCGCTGGATGCGGCCGGCATCGCGAACGGTCGACTCAACTCCGTCGACGATCTGCTGAACCACCGCCAGCTCCTGGCCCGCAGCCGCTGGCGCCAGATCGACACTCCCGGCGGATCCGCGAACGCCATCCTCCCTCCCCCGGTCTCCAGTTCGTGGGATCCCGTCATGGGACGCGTGCCGGCCCTCGGGGAGCACTCACGCGCGGTCCTGAGCGAACTCGGGACCGACGCCGATGAGATCGACCGGCTGATCGCCCAGGGCGTCGTTCAGGCGCCGGGAACCGAGCCGATCACGCCGAACCACCACGAGCCGCGCAAGGAGACGAGTTCATGACCTCATCGATCACCCCGGAGGAGTTCGACCAGATACTGGGCCAGGTCCGCACGTTCGTCCGGACCGAGGTCGTCCCGCGCGAAAACGAGATCATGGAGACCGACCGAGTTCCGGAGGAGATCCGCGACAAGGCCCGCCGGATGGGCCTGTTCGGCTACGCCCTGCCGCAGGAATGGGGCGGCCTGGGGCTCGACCTGTCTCAAGACGTCGAGCTCGCCATGGAGATGGGCTACACGTCGTTGGCGTTCCGGTCGATGTTCGGCACCAACAACGGTATTGCCGGCCAGGTCCTCGTGGGATTCGGTACCGACGAGCAGCGCAGCACGTGGCTGGAGCCGATCGCCTCCGGCGAGGTCGTGGCGTCCTTCGCCCTGACTGAACCGGGAGCGGGATCGAATCCTGCCGGCCTGCAGACATCCGCGCGCCGAACGCACGACGGATGGGTCATCTCGGGCAGTAAGCGCTTCATCACGAACGCACCCAGCGCCGACCTCTTCGTCGTCTTCGCGCGGACCCACGAGCCCCAACCGGGCCGGCCCGGCCTGGCCGTGTTCCTCGTCCCGGCGACGACGCCCGGTGTCGAGACCGGCCCGCCGGACCGGAAGATGGGCCAGGAGGGTGCCTGGACGTCCGACGTCTACCTGTCTGATGTCGTCGTCCCCGAATCGGCGCTCGTGGGCGCAGACGAGGCGACCGGGTACCGGGCTGCCATGACCTCGCTGGCACGCGGGCGGATCCACGTCGCCGCGCTCGCCGTCGGGACGGCGGTCCGGGCGCTCGAGGAGTCGGTCGCCCACGCCGCCACCACTCGGCAGGGAGGCCAGGTGATCGGCGACTTCCAGCTCGTTCAGGCCATGCTGGCCGAGCAGCAGACCGGTGTGATGGCGGCCAGCGCCCTGGTGCGCGAAGCCGCCCGGCAGTACGTCGCCGGCGAAGACCGTCGCATCGCGCCGTCGGTGGCCAAACTGTTCTGCACCGAGACGGCCGGCAAGGTCGCGGACCTGGCGGTCCAGATCCACGGCGGCTCGGGCTACATGCGGGGAATCCCGGTGGAGCGGATCTACCGGGAGGTCCGGCTCTTGCGACTCTACGAGGGCACCAGCGAAATCCAGAAACTGATCATCGGATCGGGATTGCTCCGGCAGGCCGCCGCGCCGCCGCAAGGCAGCCTCGCTCCGTGAAGAAGGGAACGACCATGCGTGACATCGTCATCTGCGAACCGGTCCGGACGCCGATCGGGCGGTTCGGGGGCGCCCTGGCGTCGCTCTCGGCCGCCGAGCTGGGCACCACGGCCCTCCGCGGGCTCCTCGACCGGACCTCACTGGACCCCGATGCCATCGACGACGTCATCCTCGGGCACTGTTATCCCAACAGCGAAGCCCCAGCCATCGGTCGCATCGTCGCGCTCGACGCAGGCCTGCCGATCACGGTTCCGGGTGCCCAGGTCGACCGTCGCTGCGGTTCAGGCCTTCAGTCGGTGCTCTACGCGGCGATGCAGGTCGGATCCGGTCAGCACGACCTGGTGGTCGCGGGCGGCGTGGAGTCGATGAGCAACGTGGCGTTCTACTCCACCCAGCTGCGCCGTGGCACGTCAACCGCATCGATCGAGCTTCACGACGGTCTCGCGCGGGGTCGAGTCACCTCCGGCGGCCGCCTGCACCCCGTGGCGGGCGGCATGATCGAGACGGCAGAGAACCTGCGCCGCGAGTTCGCCATCTCGCGCGAGGACCAGGATGCCCTCGCACTGAGGTCCCATCAGCGGGCGGTGGCCGCTCAGCGCGACGACATCTTCGCCGAAGAGATCATCCCGGTCGAGGTCACGACCCGCCGTGACAGCGTGACCGTGGACCAGGACGAACACCCACGCCCCGATATCAGCCTGCAGCGGCTGGCGGCGTTGCGGCCCATCATGCTGCGATCCGACCCCGACGCCACGGTCACGGCAGGAAACGCGAGCGGGCAAAACGACGCCGCCGCGGTCTGCATCGTGACTCACGCCAAGACGGCAGAACGGCACGGTCTGCGACCTCTGGCCAGGCTGGTGTCGTGGGGAGTCGCGGGCGTCGGACCCGAAGTCATGGGGATCGGCCCCGTGCCGGCCGTGGCGAAGGCACTGGACCATGCAGGTCTGACGCTCGACGACATCGACCTGATCGAGCTGAACGAGGCCTTCGCCGCCCAGGCACTCGCGTGCACCCGCTCCTGGCGCCTCGCCGACGATGACCCGCGCGTCAACGTCCATGGCTCGGGTATCTCACTCGGCCACCCCGTCGGCGCGACCGGAACCCGGATTCTCGGCACCCTGGCCCGCGAACTGGCCCGGCGGGAGGGAACCAGGTACGGCCTCGAGACCATGTGCATCGGTGGCGGCCAGGGGCTTGCTGCCATCGTCGAACGGATCTAGACGAGCTGCTCCGCGGGGTACCGCAGGGCGAGAACGATGTCGAGCGCCACGACCCCCTCGCCCTCGTCCTGCACTCCGAGCGGATTGATCTCAACGGTCGTCACGACGTCACGCGCCTCGTAGGCCAGGCACGCAAGACGTGACACCGCCTCGACCAACGCCTGCCGGTCCCCAGGCGCCCGGCCGCGGGCACCGTCGAGGACTGCCGCGATCCGCGGGCGGCCGACGAGATCGCGTGCTTCGTCGGTCGTCAGTGGGCAGAGCGCGAACGCGTGATCGCCCATCACCTCGGTGAACACCCCACCGGCACCGAACATGACCACGGGCCCGAATGTCGGGTCGTTCTCGATACCGACGATGCACTCGGTGCCCGGTCGGACCTGCTGCTGTACCAGGATCTCTCGATCGTCCGGGGCGGCGCCCGCCGCGTCGAGGCGCTCGACCATCCGATCGAAGACCGCGCTGGCCTCCTCGGGACTCTCGATGCCCAGTTCCACCAGCCCCAGCTCGCTCTTGTGAGTGATGCCCCGCGACGTGCCCTTCACGACGACCGGGAATCCGAGGCGCGACGCGGCGGACGCGGCGGACGCGGCACCGTCTACCAGCTCTTCGGCCACGGTCCCGATACCGAGCTTGCGCAGCACGTCTTTACCTTCACGCTCCGAGAGCGAGGTACGGCCCTCAGCGGCAAGCCTGCGCAGGTCGCCGGCCACCGCCACGACGTCAGCCGGGGCGGGCACAGGAACGGGCGCCCCGCGCGCCCGGGACGATTCCCGAAGAACGGCGTCGAGCTCAGCCAGCGCGGCGATCGCGGGACGTGGCTCGGCGAACACCATCGCGCCAGCCTCCTCGAGCCTACGACGCACCTCGGGATCGGTGATCCCGATGACGACGATGCGTTTCGAGCTCTCGGCGGCCAGCCGGATGGCTGTCTCCAGGGCGCGGACCCACCTGGGTAGATGCGGTGTGACGTAGGTGATCAACAGGATCGTGTCGAACTGGGGGTCGTCACACAAGACCTCCGAGATCTCGCTGAAGATGAAGTACGGAGGTGTGCGGCCCTTCGGCGGCAGGCCCGTCATGTCGATCGGGTTGAGCGTCGTCGCGTTGGGCTGGATCTGCAGGATCCGATCGACCAATTCCGGCGACGGCGTCGGCATCGGCAGACCCGCCTCACCAGCCAGATCACTGACGTACACACCGAATCCGCCTGACGGAGTCAGCGTGACCACGCCGTCGATCGGATCTCGCGTCTTCGACTGCTGGAAGGCATACAGGACATCGATCATTTCCGCCGGCCCCGCCACCCGCCGCGCTCCGGTGTCGCGGAGCGCCGCGGCGAACACCTCGTCAGATCCGGCGGCGGCACCGGTGTGCGAGGCGGCAGCTCGGGCCCCCAACTCAGATACCCCGACCTTGAGCACCACGACAGGTTTGCCGTGATCGCGGCACTTCTTCAGGGCCTCGACCAGCCGCGGTCCGTCGTGCACCGCCTCCAGATAGCAGGCGACGATACTGGTGTCCGGATCCGTCGCGTAGAAGTCGAGGACGTCCGCGGCATCGATGTCGATCTCGTTGCCCGTGGAGACGAACGAGGAGAAGCCGATGCCACGGTGTAGCCCCTGCACCCACAGCGCTCCGCCGAACGCGCCGCTCTGCGCCACGATCCCCACACCGCCTGCTCGGTGCCCGACCGCCTCGAACATGTCGGTCTGCGCGGCGACGAACGGCAGGTTGAAGTTGACGATGCCCAGGCAGTTCGGGCCGAGCAACCGCATCCCCGAGGCGTCGCAGATGTCCCGCAGCTGCGCCTCGAGAACGGCACCCTCCTCATCGAATTCGCCGAATCCCGCGGTCAACATGCAGACGGCCCGCACGCCGGCGGCCGCGCACTCGCGGACAGCGTCGACGGCCAGCTGCCGCGCGACCTGGACGATCGCCAGATCGACCGTCTCCGGGATCTCCGCGACACTTCCGTAGCAGCGATGACCGCCGAGTTCGCTGTGCGACGGATTGACCGGATAGACGGTCCCCGGCGTACCGAGGCTGTCGAACAGGCGCAAGGGCCGGCTACCGGACCGGGTCGTGTCGGCCGACGCCCCCACGATCGCGATGGAACGGGGCCGGAACAGCGGTTCGAGGGATCCGGGCGTTCGCGTCATGCGGAGCCTTTCTGATGTGGTGTTCTCTTGCGCTCGCCACGTCGTGCGACCGGATGCCGCGCTCATCGGTGGCGCCAGATCACGTCATTGACGAGTGCTCGACCGCTTGGCCAAGACCAAGGTGGTGACCACGACGGACATCGTGACGATCGTCGACAGCACTGACAACGCCGCGACGTCTGCGTAGGTACCCGTGGTGTACAGGTCGAGCATCACCGCGCCCGACACCGGCGTACCGGTGGAGGCCAGGAGGACGGCGACGTTCAGGTCGCCGGCGACGAGCACGAACACGAAGGCCCACCCGGCCGACAGGCCGGGCACCATCAACGGCAGCAAGATGCGTCGAAACACCTCGCCTTGGCTGGCACCTGCCACGGCAGCCGCCTCGCGCAGTCTCGGGCCGACCTGCAGGAACGCGGCGTTCGCGTTGACCGCGGCGTGCGGGAAGTAGACCAGCACGTATGCCAGGATCAAGATGGTGAAGGTCGATCCCCAGTAGAACGGCGACCCGGCGAATGCCAGCACGAACGCGACCGCGATGATGATGTTGGGTACGGCCGCCGGCACCTTGGTGACACCGTCGATGAAGGATCCTAGCCTGGAACGGCGCTGCAGGACCGCGACCGAGACGATCGCAGCGATGATCATCAGGATCGATGCGACCACGACGCCGAGCCAGACGCTGTTGAACATGCTGTCGCGCAGGGTCGGACGGCTGAAGACGGTCCGGATGCCATCGAGGCTCAGCGAACCCCAGTCGATCTGAGCCGTCCAGAACGGCTGGAGGGCGACGATGAGCAAGGCGATCGACGGCAGAACCACCGTCAGCGCGACGTAGCCGAACATGAACGCCTGCGCAACGCGACGGAGACCGCCGAGCTTCATCGGCGACGTCGCCCGGCCCCGGCCGCTGATCGTGGCATGTCCGCGACCGAAGGACAGTTTCCGCTGGGCGATCCAGGCCAGCGCCACGACGAGGACCAGCAACAGGCTTTGTCCGACGGCGCGTTCGATGTCGGCCGGGAACTGCAGCGTCATGGCCTGCACGACCGAGACCGACAGGACGTCGATGTCCTGGATCGTGCCGATGATGGTGGGCGCGGAGTAGAGGGCGAATCCCATGGCCACCAGCAGCAGTACGGCACCGCCGATCGACGGGCCGAGGCTGGGCAAGGTCACACGACGGAAGATCTCGAGAGATCCGGCACCTGAGACCCGTGCCGCTTCCTCCATCGACGGCTCGATCGAGCGGAAGCCGGCGGCCAGCGACACGTACGCATACGGAACCAGGAAGATCGTGTAGACGAACGCGAGCCCTGGCCAGGAGAAGATGTTGATGGCCGGCGGATCGTAGCCGACCAGCGAGCCGGCCCGGTCGAGCCAATGGTTCAAGAACCCGGCGATCGGCGATCCGAGGAATGCCCATCCAACGGCACCGGCGACCGGCGGGACCAGCATCGGAAGGACCGGCATGACGTCAGAGATCCAGCCGACCCGGGCATCGGTGCGTTCATTGAGCCAGGCGAGGATCGCGCCGATCGCCAGTGCACCGACCGTAGCGGTTCCGACCAAGCCGGACGTGGTGCCCAGCAGCCTCATCGCCTCGCCGCTGACCATCTCGCGCAGCACGTTGCCGACGGTCCCCGAGCTTCCCTCGAGCCCGCTGACGGCATACCCGATGAACCCCAAGGGGTAGATCGTCAAGAAGACCAGTCCAGCGCACACCAGCCAGGTCAGAACGCGGAACACCGACAGATCCGACAGGCGCGGCAGGAACACCGACCTCATCGGGTCAGGATCCTGACGCGACGCGCGGCGATGTGCACGTCGATCCGTTCGCCCGGGGCGACCGGGGTGTCGACATCGCCGGGGAACCGGGCTTTGACCTGTGTCTCGCCGATCTGCAGAACGCACTCGTAGTACGCACCCAGGAACGCCCGTTTAAGGACTTCCGCGGACCACCGATTGATCCCCGGCGCCGCCTCTGCCTCTCGCGCGATCCGCCAGTCCTCAGGGCGGATGCACACCCCGACCTCCTGTGACGACCTCAGTGCAGCGGGGACCTGGGAGACCGCCACCGGGCCGATCGCGGTCGCGACGACTGCGTCGCCGGGACCTGTCGACGTGACCTGACCATCGATGATGTCGGCAGAGCCGACGAAGTCGGCGACATAACGTGAGGCCGGATCGCGATAGATCTCCTCAGGCGAGCCTTCCTGCTCGACCTTGCCGTCACGCAGCACCACCAGCTTGTCAGCCAATTCCATGGCCTCCTCCTGATCGTGCGTGACGTACAGGGCGGTGAAGCCCAAGTCTTCCTGGAGTCGCTTGATCTCACCTCGCAGCTGCACGCGGACCTTGGCGTCCACGTTCGACAGCGGCTCGTCGAACAACAAGACGTCGCTCTGAGACGCGATGGCGCGGGCCAGGGCCACGCGCTGCTGCTGGCCGCCGCTCAGACTCGAGATCGAGGACTCGCCCAGATCGCCGATGCCCACGGAATTGAGTGCCTCCTGGACGCGGGTCCGAACCACGTCCTTGGAGGCGCGTGGGCCGCCGCCTCGGGTGGTGAGCGGGAATCCGACGTTCTGCCGCACCTTCAGGTGCGGCCAGAGCGCGTAGTCCTGGAACACCATGCCGAGACCGCGACCCCTCGCATCCACGCTGACCCGATCGGCCGACGAATACACGGTCCGACCGTCGATCGCGATGTTCCCGCCGTCCGGATGCTCCAAGCCGGCCACGCAGCGCAGCATGGTCGTCTTTCCGCATCCGGACGGTCCGAGCAGGACGCAGAACGTCCCCGCCTTCACATCGAGGTCGACACCGTCAACCGCCGCGACCAATTGCCCGTCCTTGCGATGAAAGTGCTTCTGAAGCGCTCTCATCGCGATGCCAGCCGTTGAGATGTCCTGACTCATTGACGTGTTCCTCTGATGTCCTGCCGAACGTACGGGGCCCGTCCTACGGGGTCACTCGTGATCACTTGATCCCGAGGAACTTCTCGATCTCCTTCGTCTCGACGTCGGCGATCGCTGCGTCGGAGAGCCCGGCGACGTACTCCTTAGGCAGCGCGAGCGCATTGGGCACGTTCGGTAGCACGGAGGCGTACAGCCCATCGGTCACCAGCTCCTGGCCCTCCTCGGTCAGGACGTAGTTCATGAACAGCCGCGCGGCGGCCGGATGTGGGGCCTCGTCGACGACACCCAGGTACTGCTCCACGCCCGTCGTCTTGTCCGGGATGACCATCTTGATCGGTGCGCCCTTGTCGGCGAGCGGCTTCACGAGCGCGTCCAACGACGGGATCGCCACGAGCGACTCGCCGGCCGCGACGCTCTGAGCGGCGGCGCTCATGCTCTCGGGGACCTTGCCGGCCGACGCGATCTTGGCGAATGCGTCGTCGCCGAGTTCGTCGCGAAGGAACATGTACAGGTTCCGGTAGGTCAGCAGCGACGGATTGCCGATGTACATCTGACCCTTGAACTCGTCCGAGGTCAGATCGGCCCAGTCGGTGGGCGGGTTCTTGACCTTGTCGGTGTTGTACGCGATGCCCAGCGGGCCGATCGCGATCATCGGGTAGGTGCCGTCGACCAGCGCGTCCTCCGGCCAGTCGGCCAGAGCGGGCACATCCTGGTCATCGACCTTGGTGATCCACTTGTCCTCGAGGGCCTTGCGGAAGAACGTGAGGTCGGAGGTATTGATGAGGTCGGCCTGGACCGCGCCCGCCTGGCGTTCGGAGGCGAAGCGCTGCGACAGGGTTCCGATCGGCCCATAGATGTAGTCGACCTTGATGCCGTACTTGTCCTCGAAGCCCGCGATGACCTTCTGCACCGTCGCCTCGCCCAGACCGGCGTACCACGTCAGCTTCCCTTCCTCCTTCGCCGCAGAGACGAGGGAGTCGAGGTCGCCGTTCGCGGTGAACTCCTTGTCGGAATCTTCAGGTGGGCTCCCGCACCCGTAGGCCAACGAGAGCACCGCGACGACGGCGGTAAGGCGCAACCACTTCATTTTCGATCCTTCGTGACGGGGGTCGATACAGAACCGTGACTTCCGAGGCGCCCCCGGACATCTCGCGCAACCGGAAGGGACGGCGAATCTGTTCCATATTCGAAACTGATTTTCTTATCCGGTACAAACGTAGTGAGTAGCCGGACGAGGTGTCAAGGATCACACCGCGCCTCCACGGATCGCCCGCAGCCCGCCCGCTCAGGCGAAGCCCGAGACCGCCCGAAGGCGCGTGCGTCGACCGCCTCGACCTGACTTCGCCGCGGCGGGGCCGTCAGCGCGGGGACGGCGTGTCCGCGCCCGAGGAGGCGTCGGAATCGGCCCAGAAGCCACGGGACCGAAGATCGTCCACGGCGAACTGCGCACCCTGCGACAGATGCTCGCGAACGGCGGCAGCCGCCTGTTCTCCGCTCTTCTGCTCGAGTGCACGATAGATCGCCCAATGATGCCGGCGCGCCTCGTCGGACCAGCCGACAGCGAACTCGTAGAACGTCGACGGCAGGCTCGTCGCCAGCATGCGGATGATCGACAACAACCGGCCCGAACCACCCGCTCGGTTGATGATGCGATGGAACTCGATGTTCAGGCCCTCGAGCGTCTGACGATCGTTCTCGGTGTCCATCTGGATCAGGAGCGCCTTGAGCGTAGCCAGGTCCTCAGCCGTCAGCCGTTCAGCCGCCCGATGGGCCGCAACACCGCTCACCAGTCCATACACCCGGTAGTGGTCCAGGACGTCGTCCGGCTCGAGGGCAGCGACGAACGCGCCCCGGCGCGCGACATTGACCACGAGGCCCTCGGTCGCCAGCTGGATGAGCGCTTCGCGAACCGGCAGACGGCTCACGCCCAGCTGCTCGGAGACCCACTCCTGGTCGACCTTCGAACTCGGCCGCATCTCGCCGGACAGAATCAACTCACGAATGAACGACGCGACGCTGTCCTTGAGGTTCTCGCGATCAGCGATGCGCCGAGGATTCTGAGAAGCCGTACTCATATTGCCGATATCCTCTCACGCGGCGGGCCTCGCAACCGGGACCATCGACTCGCCCGACACCGCCTAGCCCCCACCGTTGCTCGAAGGCAGGTCTAGCGAGCGAGCGATCAGATTCTTCTGGATCTCACTCGTTCCGGCGTACACGCTCGACGGCCGCGATCTCAGCAGGGTCCGGGCTCTGGTCCACGCCGAGGCTTCAGACCTGCCCGGCGCCGCCTGTTCCAGATCGTGTCCCAGCCGGCTCAAGCCCTGATAGACCCCGCTCCAGGTCAACTTCGTCATGGCTGGGAATACCCCGAGGTCACCGCCCTCCTCCACCACCGACACATTGCGTCGCACCAGGCTCAGAGCCATTCGCGCATCCACGTAGCCATCGACCAGGCGGCCTCGGAACGCCTCCCTCGGGAAGGCATCGTGCTCCGCGTGACGGTTGAAGTCCCCACGCAGATCCTCGAACTGCTGCTCGAGCTCCATGACGCGTGGGGCGAGCGACGTCCCCCGTTCTTGGGAAAGCGCGTAGTTGACGATCTTCCAACCCGAGCCCACGTCGCCGACGACATCGTCGGCACGCATGAACGCATCGTCGAAGAACACCTCGTTGTACTCATAGGCTCCCGTGATGTCCCGGAGCGGACGCACGACTACACCGGCTTGCCGCATGTCGACGACACCGAACGTGATCCCGTGGTGTTTGGGACCGTCGGTGCTGGTCCGCACCAGGACGAAGCACCGGTCCGCGTACTGAGCCGACGACGCCCATAGCTTCTGGCCATGGACGGTGAAGCCGCCCGGTGCCGCGTCCGCTCGGGTCCGCAGGCTCGCCAGATCCGAGCCCGATTCGGGCTCCGAAAAGCCCTGGCACCAGATCTCATCGTGCGCCAGCATCGGTGGGATCAACCGCTCGCGCTGCTCATCGGTCCCGTATCGCAGCAGTGTCTGCCCGAAGATGTTGATGGCGGCCCGATTTCTCAGGTACGGGGCACCGGCTCGCGCCATCTCCTCCAAATAGACGTAGTAGAGCCGAGCCGACAGTCCCAGGCCACCGGCCGACCTCGGCCACTGAGGCACACTCCAACCGCCCTCATAGACGCGTTTGCCCCAGGCACGTTGCGCTTCGAACGCTTCGTCCGGGCTCATCTCGGCGAGCCGAGTGCGCGTCCACTCCTCGGGGAGGCTTTCTTGGAGCCACGATCGCAGGCGCGCCCGCAGTTCGGCTTCGTCGTTCATGTCCGTCCGCCTGTCATCGTGCGGCCTACTTGACCGCGAGGGCGTTCGCTGGTGACCCGACTCCGCGCCGGTTGTTCAACGGCGCGCTCGTCAGCAGGAACTCATACGCCCCGTCCTCGGCGCAGTGCGCGGCTAACTCGTCGAGGAGCCAGAGTTCACCGATCCCCATGCCGAACTGGCCGATGATCATGCTGTGCAGCATGCCGAACGGCCGCCCTTCGGGCGACTGGTCCGACGGGATGACCTCGACCGCCGGGCAATCGCTCGCGATCGCGCTGATCCGTGAGTTCCACAGGTAGCGGGCCATCTCCTCGGTGTGCTCGATACCGCACGACTGCATGTTCGCGCGATCGGAGATGTGGAGCCGTTCCGAAACCGACAGTCCGGCGTACCACGCCATGAAGCCGGTGTGCAGCACCAGCACGTCGCCGGGTTCGAACGTCACACCGGCCATTTCCCGTGCCGCTTCCAGGTCATCCACGGAGAAGGTGTGGTCACTGCCGGGCGAGTACTCTCGCCCCTGGGCACGCCTCAGCCGCTGGACGTCGAGCAGCACGCCACGGGTCACGATCCCCCGGCGCGCCCAGTGCGAGATCGTATTGCGCCCGGTCGCGAGCACCTCCGCAGCGCTGACGCCGTTGTAGAAGGTGTCCTCCGCATAGGCAATGTGGGCCAGCGAGTCCCACTGGCTACTGGCCTGCGGATTGAAATTGTTGATGACCTCGTTCATGCTCCAGGGCGAGACGATCGGATCAACCGCGATCTCGGCCCGCTTCCACATCGGTGGGTCGATGAAATCGAGCGGAGCGTTGAGCGAGAACGTCAGGCCGTGCCGGACCAGGCCCGCAGCGGTGCGGGTCTTCTCCGGCGTGATCAGGTTCATCAGGCCGAGCGAGTCGTCGTCGCCGAACAGTCCCCAGGCGGAGCGGCCGCCGTCGGGCGCCGGAGGCAGCTCGTCGTAGGTGGGCAGATCCATGGGCCATCCCTTCCGGTCGCCGAGCCTTAGTGGTTCCCGTCCGACTCGCCGTAGATGACCCTCAACGCGTTGCCGCGCAAGAACTTCTCACGCACGGAGTCATCACGGAACTCCATCCGATCCACTTCCTCACGGCAGCGATCGAACGACAGAATCGGGTAGTCGCTGGCGAACATCACCTTGTCCGCCCCTCGAGTGTTCAGGTAGTGCAACACCGAGCCTGGGATGTGTTTCGGAGCAAACGCGGACGTCATGTAGTAGAGGTGGCGCCACTTCAGCATGAGCTTGACGCACAGAGCGTCCCAGGGCTCACCACCGTGCGCCATGATGACCTTCAGCTCTGGGAAGAAGTAGCAGACCTCGTCGAGCGCCATCGGATCCTGACAACGCCCCGGCACGGCCGGCCCCGGGATTCCCACGTTCACGCTGATCGGCACGTCCAGCTCGATACACTTGGCGTAGAGCGGGAAATAGTACGGGTGGTCGTACGGGAGCTGGGTCTTGAATCCCAGCACCTTCACCAACCGGATGTCGTGGTCGCGGTGCATCGCCTCCACCGCACGTATCGAGTCCATCCCATGAGTGGGATCGACGTAGAGCGCCGGCACGAACCGGTCAGGATGGTTCTCGCACATCTCGAAGACCCAGTCGTTGTATCCTTCCGGGTTCTCCACTGTCGCCGTCAGGACGCCGCGCTCGATACCCGCACGGTCCATCTCCTCGATGTACTGCTCGGTCGTGGTACCTCGTGCTCGCAGCGAGGTGGTGCCCCCGAACAGGTACTCGATCCGCTCGAAATGCTCCGGTCGTCCGCTGGGAGCCAGGATGTTCGGGTTCATCCACGCATCCACGATCTTGACCTGCGACACGTTCGTCTCACCTTCTGACGTTCAGGACGACCACCGGATCGGGCCGACCGGATAATTGATATTCTATCATTTTCAAGCGCGAAGCCTGGCTCGATCCGGATTCTCGCCATCGGCCCGCACCCCGGAGCGGTTCAGCCGGTCCGCGATCTCACGCAGCACCTCGGCCGACTCGTGCAGCTGCGTTTCGCCGATCGGCCAGACCGATGATCGTCTCGGAGCTCGGCAAGCGGCCCCAGGAACAGGGGCGGCACCGCCCAGATCGAGGCATGCAGTCGCTGCCCGGCGCCAGGGGTCGGTGATGGTCATGGCAGTCAGGTCAGCCCGATCCGATCAGCCAGCGCCTCGACGAGTTGTGACTCGGCGTGCGGACGTGCCAGTCCGTCCAGAGCCGATCGATACCAGAAGTGGATCTGCTGCTCCCAGGTGTAGCCGAAGCCACCGTGACACTGCATCGCGAGCTCACCGATCTCGACGTATCCACGCCCCGTGTACAGCCGGGAGCCCACCACGTCGTCCATCCACGCAGCCTCGCCAGCGATGAGGGCTTCGGCGGCCGACACCGTGAACGCACGGCCGTTCTCGTTGAGCCTGTACATCTCCGCGATCATGTGCTTGACCGCCTGGAACGTCCCGACCGGAACACCGAACTGCCGGCGGTCCACCACATAGTCGCGAGTCCGGGCGATCAGGGCGTCGCCCCCACCCGAGGCCAGCGCGCTCAGAGCCACGAGATACCAAGCGTCCAGACGGGCAACCAGGGCTCCCAGGTCCGCGTCACAGCCACCAACGAAGTCGCGTTCGGCGATCTCGACATCCTCGAACGTGACCCGGCCATATTCCAAGCGAGAGTCCAGGGAGCCACAGGACTCGACGTCGACCCCTGCGCGGCCCGGCTCCAAGGCCAGCACGGCCACGCGCCCGTCCGCACGTGCAACCGGAACGAGCAGCACGTCGGCGAGTTGGGCGCAGGGAACGCCGTGTACCGACCCGGACAAGATCGATCCCCCAGACCGGTCCCGAAGCTCAGGTCGGCGTGACCCCCGGTCGGCGGAACCGAACGAGTCTCGCCAGGCGCTCGCGTGCACCACGAGCCTGCCGTCACCGGTCATCTCCTCCAACAGGCGGACCGACGTATCGTCCGCGGAGCTGGCGCTCAGCAGCGGCAGAACGAATCCGACGGTGCTCGCCACCGGTCCTGGAACCCGGAAGCGTTCGAACTCACTGATCGCACCCAAACGTCCGCGCAGCATGCGCGCGGACTTCACCCGGTCAGGTTCCTCGAAGCCGACCAACAGTTCGAACCAGCCGTCCGCGGCGAGTCTTCTCCACATGGGCCGATTCCACCGAGGGAACCCGTCGTTCTCCTCGACCGATGCCATGAGACCCTCGAGCGCTTCGGCGAGCCCGTCGGCCACCTCGTCTCGGTGCCAAACTGCAGTTACGTGGGTCGCTGTCACACTGTGCTCCTCATCGCGCTCCGACACCCGCTTCGCTCGGCCGCGAATCCCCTACAGCCAGATTGATACAATATCATTTCGGCCTTGCATCCATTCGGCGCTTGCATCGACTCAGGCTCACAGACACCGCGGCGCATCATGTGATGCTTCAACCGCGTGGCTCCAGGAGGAAGACGGGAATCTCTCGTTCTCCGGCGCGCTGCTGGTACAGAGCGTAGTTCGGGAAGACCTCGGTCGCGATCTGCCACCAGAGCGCCTTCTCATCCCCATCGAGCTCTCGGGCGGAGAAGTCGGCGACCAGGACGCCGTCCTGAACGGTCACGTCGGGATTGGCCTTCAGATTGAAGTACCAGTTGGGGTGCCGTGGTGCCCCACCCTGGGACGCCACCGCAACGTACTTGCCCTCGTGCTCGACCCGCATGACCGGCACTTTGCGAATCTTTCCGGTCCGTACCCCGCGCTGGGTCACCACGATGCAAGGACGGCCGTTGATCATCGTGCCGCGCCGTCCGCCCGAACTCTCGATGCGCCGCACCTGATCGCGGACATATGCCTTGGGGCTCGGTTCGTAATCGTCCGTGGACTCTTCGGTCCCCATCATCGAAACCTCGTTTCCATATATGAAACATAAGACCTGATACGGTACGATACCGCCGGACGAGCGGCCGTGCCAGGACATGGGCGAGGAGTCGTATCAGTGCGCGAGAATGAACGGGAACTTCGCAGTCAGCTCCGTACCTGGCTGACCAGTCAACTTCCTGATGAGTGGCGCCTTGACGCCCTGCGCGAGCTGTCCCCGGAGGACGCCGCAAAGGTGCGGACTGCGTGGGGGCAGCGGCTTCACAGCGGGGGGTGGAGTCTGCCGACCGGCCCGCGATGGGCCGGGGGACTCGAGCTCTCGCCTCGGCTGTCGTGGGCATTTCACCAGGAGATTTCGGCAGCCGGCGCTCCGTCATCGACCAACGCCGTCGTGATCGACATCGTCTCACCGCTTCTGTGGCTCTGGGGAGAAGACAGCCCGATCACGCCCCGGCTGCCGGGGATGCTGGCCCACTCCGATGTCTGGTGCCTGGGTCTGACCGGCGACGGGACGCCGTTCTCGGAGGCACAGGGCGCACAGCGACTGCGGGCCGCGGGAGTGCCGTCCGCACATCGGGCCTTCGTGCCGGTGTGCGACGTGAACGGCATCGGCTCAGGATTCGCGGTGGTCGACCTTGAGGCGGAGGGCGTGACTCAGCTGACGAGCCGGGGCGTGCTCTACGTCGACGGCGTCACGGTGCACGAGCGCGACGTACTCCCGGCGCCCGACGGAACCGATGTCACGGAGGTCGCCGCC
>Ga0182737_1001436_pt1 | contig 23402 bp, 18 predicted proteins | sample eDN5th30CBELigOP_FD_128878 | JGI IMG/M metagenome (GOLD analysis project Ga0182737, IMG submission 128878) | Enriched Organic Plus compost microbial communities from Emeryville, California, USA - eDNA 5th pass 30_C BE-Lig OP (version 2) (version 2) ...
ACCAGCAGGGTTTCCATGGCGCCGCAGATGCCGTAGCGATAGGTCTTGGCGTTGAACGCGATGGTGTGCGCCTTTTGCGGGTCGGCCGCGGCGTCGATGTATACGTGGCAGTTGCCGTCCAGGTGCTTGATCAGGGGCACGCGCGCCTCGCGCGACAGGCGCGCGATCAGCCCCTTGCCGCCGCGGGGCACGATGACGTCGATGTGCTCGGTCATGGTGATGAGCTTGCCGACGGCGGCGCGGTCGGTGGTGCCGACGACTTGCACCGCCTCGGCCGGCAGGCCGGCCGCCTGCAGGCCCGCCTGTACCACGCGGCCCAGCGCCACATTGGAATGGAAAGCCTCGCTGCCGCCGCGCAGGATGGTGGCGTTGCCCGATTTCAGGCACAGGGCGGCGGCGTCGATGGTGACGTTCGGACGCGATTCGTAGATGATGCCGATGACGCCCAGCGGCACGCGCATCTGCGCGACCCGCATGCCGTTGGGGCGCACCGCGCTGGCGGTGGTGCTGCCGATGGGGTCGGGCAGGGCGGCCACTTGGCGCAGGCCCTCGGCCATCCGGTCGATGGCCTTGTCCGACAGCGTCAGGCGATCGAGCAGGGCGGGTTCCAGGCCATTGGCGCGCGCGGCGTCCAGGTCTTGCGCATTGGCAGCCTGGAGTTCGGCGCGGCTGTCGAGCAGCGCGTCGGCCATGGCGTGCAGGGCGCGGTTCTTGGCGGCGCCGGTGGCGCGCGCCATCGCGCGCGAGGCGCGGCGGGCGTTTTCGCCCAGGGCCAGCATGGCGGTGTCGATATCGGAAGAGGACATGAGCGTGTCTTGCATGATTCCGTGAGCGGCGCGGGGCGCCGGCAGAAACCTCAAGTGTATCGTGTCGGGGCGGCCGTCACGGCCGGCCGGCGGCGGCCACGCGCAGGGCCAGGCGGGTCATTTCTTCCCAGGGATCGGACAGCCGGCCGGCCACCGCCAGGCCTTTGATCAGGCGGTCGACCTCGTGCGCGTGCTGCACCGCGGCCGGCCAGGCATGCGGCGGCACCCGGCCCAGGGCCTGCATGGCCAGCCGTTCGTGGGCGCCGAAGATACGCAGCCGCCGCATCATGGCGCCGGCGTCCTGGCCGCTGGCGCGGGCCTCGGCCACGCGCGCCAGCAGGCGGATTTCGTCGCCCACGGCCCACAGCACCAGCGGCAGGGCTTCGCCTTCGGCGCGCAGGCCGGCGATCATGCGCACGGTGCGCGGCGCGTCGCCGGCCAGCATGGCGTCGCGCAAGCCGAAGACATCGTAGCGGGCCACGTTCAGCACCGCGCGCTCGACGTCTTCGGCCGCCAGTTGGCCTTCCGGATAGAGCAGGCCCAGTTTCTGGATTTCCTGGTGGGCGGCCAGCAGGTTGCCCTCGACCTTGTCGGCCATCCATTGCAGCGTGGCGGCGTCGGCGCGCTGGTTCTGGCGGGCCAGGCGCGCGCCGATCCAGGCCGGCAGGCGGCCGCGCTCGATGGAGGCCAGGTCGACCATGATGCCGCCCTGCGCCAGCGCCTGCGCCCATTTGGCATCCCGGGTGGCCTTGTCCAGGCGGGGCAGGGCCACCAGGATCAGCGTGTCGGGGTCGGGTTGCGCGGCGGCTTGCGTCGCCAGCCGGGCCAGGGTGTCGGCGCCGGCCTTGCCGGGCTTGCCGGTGGGCAGCTTGATTTCCAGGACGCGGCGGTCGCCGAACAGGGAGACGCTTTGCGTGGCCGCGGCGACCGCGCTCCAGTCGCTGCGGGCGTCCATGACCATCGCGGTGCGGTCGGTGTAGCCGGCCGCGCGCGCGGCCGCGCGCAGGGCGTCGATGGCTTCGGTGACCAGCAGGGGCTCGTCGCCCGATACGGTGTACAGCGGCGCCAGGCGCTGCCCGGCCCGCTGCAGGTGGTCGGCCAGCCGGTCAGCGTCGAGCGCCTGCCCCATGCTTACCACGCGCCGGTGCCGGGAGAGCCGGGCGTCTGCCAGGTCTCGGGCTGCCCGTTGGAAGGCGCTTCGTTGGGGTCGTAGACGGGCGCGTCGGGGTCGCTATCGCCGCGCTCGGCGGCGGCCGCGGCCGAGCGCACGTCGGGCGCCGTGAGGCGGCGCACCAGCCGGCTGACCAGCGATTGCTGCATCGATTGGTAGAGGCTTTCGATCTGGCCCTGCTTGGCCTGTACGACCTGGTCGTCGTAGGGCATTTCGCGATAGACCGACAGGGTGGTGTCGGGCAGGATCGCCGCCCCCTTGTTGGTGATCAGGCGAAACGTGAAGTTGATGCCCAGTTCGTATTCCTCGACACGGCCCTGCGCATTGAGCGAGACCTCGCGCAGCGAGCGCTGGTTGCGCACCAGTTGCAGGATGGCCTGCCCCTGGGCGGGCTCGTCGACCAGCCGCGTGTCGGGAGAGGCGGCGCGCAGGGCGCGCCGCACGTCGGCGCCGAAGCGGGTGTTGTCGGGGATGCCGACATACAAGGTGTTGAACGGCAGCGGCGTGACGCCGCGCAGCGCGAACCCGCATGCCGCCAGCAGCATGACGGCCGCCAGGCTGGCGGCGCGCAGCAGCCAGCGGGAACGGAACAGTTGCGGGCGGGGCGGGGCGATATGCATGCGGAACCTCTTCAGCCTACGACGTTGACCAGCTTGCCGGGCACGACGATGACGCGCTTGGGCGGCCGGCCCTCGAGGAAGCGGGCGACTTCTTCCTGGCTGGCGGCGATCTGCTCGATCTCGGCTTTCGAAGCCTGGGCGGCCACGCGAATGGCGCCGCGCAGCTTGCCGTTGACCTGCAGCATGAGTTCGATCTCGTCGGCCACCAGGGCGGCCTGGTCGACGTGCGGCCAGGGCGCGTCGAGCAAGTCGCCCAGCGACTGCGCGTAGCCCAGGTCGCGCCACAGGTGCCAGGTGATGTGCGGCACCACCGGATACAGGACCCGCAGCAGCACGCCGACGGTCTCGGCGCGCGCGGCGTCGGCGTGCGCGCCGTCGGGCAGCTTGGCGTCGTCGATGGCGTTGAGCATCTTCATGCAGGCCGACACCACCGTGTTGTACTGGATGCGCTGGTAGTCGTAGTCGGCCTGCTTGAGCAGGCCGTACACTTCGCGGCGCAGATCCTTGACGGGCGCGGGCGCCTGGGCCCAGTCGGCGCCGGCGGCCAGGCCGCGCGCGATGGCTTCGTGATGGCCATGGCAATGCGACCACAGGCGGCGCAGGAACCGGTTGGCGCCGTCGACGCCGGAATCGGACCACTCGAGCGTCTGCTCGGGCGGGCTGGCGAACATGACGAACAGGCGGGCCGTGTCGGCACCCAGGGTGTCGATCAGCGCTTGCGGGTCGACGCCGTTGTTCTTGGACTTGGACATCGTGCCCACGCCGCCGTATTGCACGTCGGAGCCGTCGGACTTCAGTTTCGCGCCGGTGATGGCGCCCTTGGCGTCGTAGACGTTGTCGACTTCCTCGGGCCAGAAGTACTCGATGCCGCCCTGCGCGTTCTTGCGCGAATAGATATGGTTGAGCACCATGCCCTGGCACAGCAGCTTGGTGAACGGTTCGTCGAAGTTCAGCAGGCCCAGGTCGCGCATCACGCGCGTCCAGAAGCGCGCGTACAGCAGGTGCAGCACGGCGTGCTCGATGCCGCCGATGTACTGGTCCATCGGCATCCAGTAGTCGTTGCGGGCATCCACCATGGCCTGGTCGTTGCCGGGCGAGGTGTAGCGCATGAAGTACCACGACGAGTCGACGAACGTGTCCATCGTGTCGGTTTCGCGCCGCGCGGGCTTGCCGCAGCGCGGGCACGAGCAGGACAGGAACGCCTCGTTCTTGGCCAGCGGGTTGCCGCTGCCGTCCGGGATCAGGTCTTCGGGCAGGACGACCGGCAGGTCTTGCTCGGGCACCGGCACGGGGCCGCAATCGGCACAGTGGATGATGGGGATGGGGGTGCCCCAGTAGCGCTGGCGCGAAATGCCCCAGTCGCGCAGGCGCCAGGTGGTCTGCTTTTCGCCCAGGCCTTGCGCGGCCAGGTCGGCGGCGATGGCGTCGACCGCCTGCTGGTACGGCAGGCCGTCATACTTGCCGGAATTGACGGTGCGGCCGCTTTGCTTGTCGCCGTACCATTCTTGCCAGGCATCGGTGGAATAGGCCTTGCCTTCCACCGCCACCACTTGCCGGATGGGCAACTGGTATTTCTTGGCGAAGGCGAAGTCGCGCTCGTCGTGCGCGGGCACGCCCATGACGGCGCCGTCGCCATAGCTCATGAGCACGTAGTTGCCCACCCAGACGTCGATTTGCGCGCCGGTGAGCGGGTGGGTGACGGCCAGGCCGGTGGGCATGCCGGCCTTTTCGCGGGTGGCGATCTCGGCCTCGGTGGTGCCGCCCAGCTTGCACTGCTCGATGAAGTCGGCCAGCGCGGGGTTCGAGGCGGCCGCGTGCGTGGCCAGCGGGTGTTCGGGGGCCACGGCGCAGAAGGTGACGCCCATGATGGTGTCGGCACGGGTGGTGAAGACGTACAGCTTGCCGTCCTGGATGAGCTGGCCGTCGGCGCCGGCGATGCGGTGCGGGAAGGCGAAGCGCAGGCCCTCGGACTTGCCGATCCAGTTTTCCTGCATGACGCGCACGCGTTCGGGCCAGCCCGGCAGGCCCGAGCGGACCTGCTCGAGCAGTTCGTCGGCGTAGTCGGTGATGCGCAGGTAGTAGCCGGGGATTTCGCGTTTTTCGACCGGCGCGCCGGAACGCCAGCCGCGGCCGTCGATGACCTGTTCGTTGGCCAGCACGGTCTGGTCGACCGGGTCCCAGTTGACGACCTGGGTCTTGCGGTAGGCGATGCCCTTGTCGAGCATTTTCAGGAACAGCCACTGGTTCCATTTGTAGTACTGCGGGTCGCAGGCGCACATTTCGCGCGACCAATCGATGGCCAGGCCCATCGCCTTCATCTGCTTCTTCATGTAGGCGATGTTGTCGTATGTCCATTTGGCCGGCGGCACCTTGGACTTGATGGCGGCGTTTTCGGCCGGCATGCCGAAGGCGTCCCAGCCCATGGGCATCAGCACGTTGTAGCCGCGCATGCGCAGCTGGCGCGCCATCATGTCGTTGATGGTGTAGTTGCGCACGTGGCCCATGTGCAGCTTGCCGCTGGGGTAGGGCAGCATGGAGCACGCATAGAACTTCGGCTTTTCGGAGCCGTCGGCGTTGCGGGCGTGCTCGGTGACACGATAGGCGTCGCGGGCCTGCCAGTCTTGGTGGGCGGCCGCTTCGACGGCGGTGGGGCTGTAGCGTTCCTGCATGGACTCGTGCGCGTTTCTAGAAAGGAAATGGGCCGCCTGCGCGGGCGCGCGGGCGGTCAAACCCCTGATTATAGGAGTACCTACGCCCGGGACGGCGCAGGCGGGTTTTCGGGGATGCGCGCCGATGGCGCCACCCAGGCGTAGACCAGCGCGACCGCGCTGACCGCAGCCCCGCCCGTGGCGACGCCGGCCCATCCGGCATGGGCGTACAGGGCCGCCGATGCCAGCGAGCCGGCGGCCCCGCCGATGAAATACGACGTCATGTAACCAGCGGTGAGCCGGCTGCGCGCGTCGGGCCGCAGCCGGTAGATGGCGCTCTGGTTGGTGACATGCACGCCCTGGATGGCCATGTCCAGCACGATAATGCCGGCCAGCAGCGCGGCCAGGGAATGCGCGCCCAGGGCCAGCAGGCCCCAGGAACCCAGCAGCAAGGCCAGCCCGGCCCGGGTCGCCACATTGCCGCGGCCGCGGTCGCTGAGGCGGCCGTAGCGATTGGCGGCGATGGCCCCGGCCGCGCCGGCCAGGCCGAACAGGCCGATGGTGCCGTCGCCGTACGAATAAGGCGGATTGGCCAGCAGGAAGGTCAGCGGCGTCCAGAGCATGCTGAACGAGGTGAAGATCAGCGCACCCAGCACCGAGCGGGCGCGAAACAGCGGTTCGCGCGCGTACAGGTGGAAAATCGACGCCAGCAAGCCGCCGTAGTCCAGGTCGGTGGGCGTCTTGTAGCGCGGGAGCATGCGCCACAATGCGCCCGCCATGCCCAGCATCAGCGCGGCCGCTACCCAATAGACCGTGCGCCAGCTGCCCAGCCCGGCCAGCACCCCGGCGAACGTGCGCGCCAGCAGGATGCCCCGCAGCAGGCCGCTCATGACGGTGCCGACCGCCTTGCCGCGCTGCTGGGGCGAGGCCAGCGTGGCCGCGAACGGCACTAGCACCTGGGCCACGACCGACAGGAAGCCGGTGATGGCCGTGCCCGCCAGCAGCATGGCAATACTGTTAGAGAAGCCCGATATCAGCAGGCCGACCGCGGCCAGCAGCGTCATGGCGACGATCAGGGCGCGCCGCTCGATCATGTCGCCCAGGGGCACCAGCAGCATCAGGCCGGCCGCGTACGACAGCTGGGCGGTCGTGACCACACCGCCGGCGGCGGTCTCGGACAGGCCGAATTGCTGGCCGATGGTGTGCAGCAGCGGCTGCATGTAGTAATTGCTGGCGACGATCAGCCCGGTGGCGGCCGACATCAGCAGGATGATGGGAGTGGTAAGAGTGGGGGCGGGGGTGTGCGTGGAAGGCTGGGACATCAGGGCAACGGTGTCGGCAGAAGAGGGGAATGGCGGGCGTCAGGGCTTGCCGCCGGCGCGCAGGCCCTTCGGCGTCAGCGACACCATGACGCCGCGGCGATCGTCGTCGGGGTTGGGTTCGCGTGCCAGCACGTCGAATTCGCCCTGGTGCAGGCCATGCTGCGGAAAGCGGTATCCACCTCGCGGGTGGCCAGCGTATGCAGGCGGAACCGGCGGCTGAACACGGCCATGGGCGAGACGTCCAGGTCCGGGCATTGGGCGTGCCACTGCGGAAACGGCAAGGCCCGCCTCTTGCGAGACGGGCCTTGCCGATGAGACTGCAGGACTGGCGCTTATTGCGCGGCGTCTTTCAGTTTCTTGAGCGGGCGAACCTTGACCTTGACCGAAGCGGGCTTGGCCGGGAACCAGCGCTCTTCGCCGGTGAACGGATCTTTGCCGAAGCGCTTGGGCTTGGCGGGGACCTTCTGCACGCTGACCTTGAACAGGCCCGGCAGCGAGAATTCGCCGGCGCCCTTCTTGTCGACCGAACCCAGCACGGCGCCTTCCAGGCCGGCCAGCACGGCCTTGACCGACTTGGCTTCCACGCCGGTCTGTTCGACCAGGTGAGCGATCAGTTGCGACTTGTTCAACGCCTGCTTGATGGCGCGGGGGGCCGTGGCCGTCTTTTTCACGGCGGGCTTGGCGGCGGTTGCCTTCTTGGCCGGAGCCTTGGCGGCGGTCTTGCTGACTTTCTTGGCGGGAGCTTTTGCTTTGGTAGCCATGGTCGAAATCCGTATGTTGAGGACACGAGATAGCGCGGCACCGAAGATCGGCACTTGGCACCTCGCGCCCGATGATAGCGGAACTTCGCGCGGGCGCGCGCATTTCAACGCGCCGAGGCCTTAAAACATGTTGTTTTCACGACAATGCGGCGCATTTTGCGGGGCGGTGGCGGCTTGCGCCGCGCGTGTCCGAGCATGCGCAATGCGGCGCGCGCATGGCATGCGAATGACGCGGCGGCGAGTCAGCTGCCTGTAATTTATATCGTGATACGATATTTTTTCATCAGGACCGGCATCGGTGGCCGGTCCTGTTTCTTTTCGTCCGCTGGCTTCGCATGGCTCCCCCCGCACCCTTGTCTTCTACTCGCACGCCCGGCACGTCGCGCCTGGGCGATTTCACGACGGACCGCCGCGTCCTGCTGCTGATGCTGATGGCCGCGCTGGTCGGCCTGGCGGGCGTGGGAGCAGCCTGGGTGCTGTTGCGCCTGATCACGCTGTGCACCAACCTGGCCTACTACGGCCGGGTGTCGCTGGAAAACCTGCCCATCGCCGACAACACGCTGGGCTGGGCGGCGGTGGCGGTGCCGGTGGTCGGCTGCATCATCATCGGCTTCATGGCGCGCTACGGGTCCGAGAAGATCCGCGGCCATGGCATTCCGGAAGCCATGGAGGCGATTCTGATCGGCAAGAGCCGCATCCAGCCCAAGGTGGCGGTGCTCAAGCCGCTGTCGTCGGCCGTGTCCATCGGCACGGGCGGCCCGTTCGGTGCCGAGGGGCCCATCATCATGACCGGCGGCGCGATCGGTTCGCTGCTGGCGCAGATGGTGCACATGAGCTCCAGTGAGCGCAAGACGCTGCTGGTGGCTGGCGCCGCCGCGGGCATGACGGCCGTGTTCGGCACGCCGGCCGCCGCCATCTTGCTGGCGGTGGAGCTGTTGTTGTTCGAATGGAAGCCGCGCAGCTTCCTGCCGGTGGCGGTGGCCGCGGTGGTGGCGGCCGCGGCGCGGCCGCTGCTGATGCACCCGGCGCCCATCTTCCCGTATGCGGGCATCGGCGAGCCCTCGCTGGCCCACGTGGCCGCCTGGGCCGGCGTGGGCGTGCTGGCGGGGCTGGGTTCAGGCGTGCTGACGTCGCTGGTGTACGCGGCCGAAGACCTGTTCGAGAAGCTGCCGATCCACTGGATGTGGTGGCCGGCGATCGGCGGCCTGGTGATCGGCCTGGGCGGGCTGGTCGAGCCCGCGGCACTGGGCGTGGGCTACGACAGCATCGCGGACCTGCTGGCGGGCCGGCTGGCGATACAGGCGGTGCTGCTGTTGCTGGTGGTGAAGGTGGTGATCTGGTCGGTGGCGCTGGGCTCGGGCACCTCGGGCGGCGTGCTGGCCCCGCTGCTGATCTTCGGCGGCGCGCTGGGCGCGCTGGCCACGCCGCTGCTGCCGCAGGCCGATCCGGGCTTCTGGGCGCTGCTGGGCATGGCGGCGATGATGGGCGGCACCATGCGCGCGCCGCTGACCGCCACGCTGTTCGCGGTGGAACTGACCGGCAACTTCAGCGTGCTGCTGCCGGTGCTGACCGCCTGCGCCTTCGCCTACGGCCTGACCGTGCTGCTGCTCAAGCGCTCGATCCTGACGGAGAAGATCGCCCGCCGCGGCCATCACATCACGCGCGAATACCATGTGGATCCGTTCGACCTGGTACGGGTGTCGGCCGTGATGACCACCGCCATCCAGACGCTGCCGGCGTCGATGCGCGTGGCCGACGCCGTCGCGCATTTCACCACCGCCGAGCGGCGCCACACGGCCTATCCCGTGGTGGACGAGCAGGGGGTGGTGGTGGGCGAGATGACGCGCGCCGACAGCCTGGCGTGGACGCTGGAAGACGAGGATAATGCCCGCCCGTTGGCCGACATGCTGGCCAGCCGTGAACTTTTCGTGGGTTATCCGGACGAACTGGCCAGCCAGGTGGCCGACCGCATGGCGCTGACGGGGGTGGGCCGCGTGCCTATCGTCGAACGCGGCACGGGGCGCCTGGTGGGGCTGGTGGGCCGCAAAGACCTGCTGCGCGTGCGGGCCGGCCGGCTGCGCGACGAGCGCGAGCGCACCGCATATTTCCGCTGGCGCGGTACGCGGCGGCATCCGGCCGACACCAAGTAGGAGTTCCCTTGATCAAGAAACTATGCGCGGGCTTGCTGCTGGCGGCGGCCTGCGTGGCCGGCGCGCAGGCCCAGGTCGTGCCGCCGCCCGTCACGGCGAAGGCCTGGCTGCTGCTCGACGCCACCAGCGGGCAGGAAATCTCGTCGTTCAATGCCGATACGCGGGTCGAACCCGCCTCGCTGACCAAGATCATGACCGCCTACCTGGTGTTCCAGGCCATGCGCGATGGCCGGCTGTCGGCCCAGCAGCAGGTCACCGTGTCCACGCGGGCCTGGAAGGTGGCGCCGGGCAGTTCCAAGATGTTCCTGGAACCCGGCAAGCGCGTCTCGGTGAACGACTTGCTGTACGGCTTGCTGGTGCAGTCGGGCAACGACGCGGCCATCGCGCTGGCCGAAGCGGTGTCCGGCTCGGTGGAAGCCTTCGTGCAGCGCATGAACCAGCAGGCCGGCGCGATGGGCCTGCGCGATACGCGCTTCGCCAGCCCGCACGGCCTGCCCGACCCCGGCACGTATTCCACGGCCCGCGACCTTGCGCGGCTGGCGCAGCGCCTGGTGCGCGACTATCCGGATCTGTACCGGACCTACGATTCGGTGCGCACCTTCACCTACAACAATATTTCGCAGTCCAACCGCAACCGCCTGCTGTGGCTGGACCCCAGCGTCGACGGCCTGAAAACCGGCCATACCGAGGCGGCCGGCTACTGCCTGGTCGCGTCGGCCGAGCGGCCCGACGGCGCGGGGCGGCGGCGCCTGATCTCGGTGGTGATGGGTACGGCCTCGGACCGCCTTCGCACCGAGGAAAGCCGCGTCCTGCTGAACTGGGGGTTCCAGAGCTTCAAGACCGTGAAGCTGTATGCTAAGGGCGAAGCGATGGATACGCCGCAGGTCTGGAAGGGCGAGCGCGATTCCGTGCGTATCGGCATGGCGCGCGATGCCTACATCACCGTGCCGGTGGCCGCGCAGGTCACACCGGTGGTCAGCCACCGGCAGCCGCTGGTCGCGCCCATCGCCGCGCAGGACCAGGTCGGTTCGCTGCAGGTGCTGGTCGATGGCAAGCCGGCCATGCAGTGGCCGGTCGTCGCGCTGGACGCGGTGCCGCAGGCCGGGCTGGCCGGCCGGGCATGGGATACCGTGCGGCTGTGGTGGCGGCAGCACATGGGATAGCCGTACGCACATTCTGACGAGGTCGAGATCATGGCAGTGGACATTCCCGGGTTTTCCTCGCCGGCCGCCGGGCCGGATGCGCCGCTGGAACTGCTGTCGGCCTGTCACGATCGCATGGGACGCCAATGCGCCACGTTGAAGCGGCTGGCCGCGCACGTGGCCGAGCATGGCGCCGACACGGCCGCGCAAACGGCCGCGGCCAGCGTGCTGCGCTACTTTGATACGGCGGCCGTGCACCACCACAGCGACGAAGAAGAAGACCTGTTTCCCGCCCTGATCGAATCCATGGCCGGTTCGGACGCGGTATGCCTGCATGCCCTGGTGGATGGCCTGACGCAGGAACACCGCCAGCTCGAGGCCGCGTGGCGGCGCCTGCACGGCCCGCTCGAGGCCCTGGGCGCCGGCCAGCCGGCCGACCTGGACCCGGCCCGGGTCCAGGCATTCTGCGACCAGTACGCCGCGCACATCCAGCGCGAGGAAGACGAACTGCTGCCCATGGCCGCGCGGCTGCTGGACGACCGCGTGCTGGCCGATATCGGCCATGCCATGCGCGACCGGCGCGGCGGCGGCGCGCCCTGAGGCCGCCCGGCCGCGCATTGCGCACATTGGTGCAAGGGTTTACGCTAGACCCCCGCCGGGCGCCGCCCGGCCGTTCATAACAACAGCGACAACAGGAAGACGCAGCGCGTGGTCAAGGTGGCAAGCAGATTATTCGGCGGATGGGTCAACGATATCGGGCCCGCCACGCTGCGCGTCGATGCCATGGCCGGCTTGCTGGGCGCGTTGCTGGTGCTGCCGCAAGGCGTGGCGTTCGCCACGCTGGCGGGCCTGCCGCCGGAATACGGCCTGTATTCGGCCATCGTGCCCTGTGTGGTGGCGGCGGTATTCGGGTCCAGCCGCCACGTCATGTCCGGCCCCACCAATGCGAATTCGCTGGCGCTGTACGCGGTGCTGGCGCCGCTGGCGGCCGCGGGCAGCCACACCTATATACAGATGGCGCTGGCCGTCACGATACTGGTGGGCATCCTGCAGTGGCTGGTGGGCGTGCTGCGGCTGGGGTCGCTGGCCAATTTCATTTCCCCCTCGGCCCTGTTCGGGTTCACCAGCGGCGCGGCGCTGCTGATCGCCGTGCATGCGCTGAAAGACGCCCTGGGCCTGGAAAACATCCACGCGCACGGCGCGGGCGCCGTGCTGGCGGGGGTGGCGCGCGGCCTGGGCGAATTGCACTGGGGGGCGCTGCTGGTGGCGGCGGCAACCATCGTCGTGTCGGTACTGGCCCGCCGCTGGGACCGCCGCAAGCCCTACATGCTGGTCGGCCTGGCGGCCGGCACGGCATTGGCCGCCGCGCTGAACGCCTGGGTGTTCGAGCCGGCCGGCCGCCCCATTTCGGTGCTGGGAGCGCTGGCGCAACCCTGGCCGCCGTTCCATGTGCCCGAGATCAAATGGGGCATGCTGCCCGACCTGCTCGGCCTGGCGTTCGCGCTGTCGATCGTGGCACTGGCGCAATCGATCTCGATCGCGAAGGTGGTGGCGGCGCGCTCGGGACAGGCCATCGACGCCAACCGCGAATTCATCGGGCAGGGCCTGTCGAACATCGTGGGGGGATTCTTCTCTTCGTATCTGTCGTGCGGCTCGCTGAACCGCTCCATCCCCAACTACGAAGCCGGCGCCCGCACGCCGATGGCGGCCGTGTTCGCCGCCGTGCTGCTGATCGTGCTGGTGATGATCAGCGCGCCGCTGCTGGCGCTGATCCCGCACGCCGCCATTGCCGGGCTGCTGCTGCAGGTGGCCTGGAACCTGCTGGAATTGCCGCGCTGGCAGTACCTGGCGCGGGTGCAGCGCAGCGAGAGCATCATCGCGCTGGCCACGCTGGTGGCCACCGTGACCATCCGCATGGAAATCGCCATCCTGCTGGGCACGCTGCTGTCGCTGATGGTGTACCTGCATCGCACGTCGCGTCCGGCCATGCGCACGATGGGGTTCGATGCCGACGACACGGAACGCCACTTCGCCGTGCTGGAAGGCCGGCCCGACGAACTGCCCGAGTGCCCCCAGCTGAAGCTGATGCGCATGGAAGGCTCGGTCTATTTCGGCGCGGTGGCCCACGTGGCCGACCGCCTGCAGGCCCTGCGCACCCAGCCGCAGGCGCCCAGGCACCTGCTGATCATGGCCAAGAGCATGAACTTCATCGACCATGCCGGGGCGCTGGTATGGGAAGACGAGCTGCGCAAGCGGCGCGAGATGGGGGGCGACCTGTACTTCCACCGGCCGCGGCCCGAGGTGCTGCGGATGTGGCGCCGCCTGGGGTTCGTCGACCGCCTGGGCGAAGACCACATCTTCCCGGACAAGCGCACCGCCATCGCGCAGATCTACCAGCGGCTGGATCCCGATATCTGTGCCGGCTGCACGGCGCGCATCTTCCAGGAATGCGGGCCGCTGGGCCATGCCGGGCAGCGCCGGCCGGCATGCGGCGCCGGCCACCAGGCCGACCCGGCACCGCCGCCGGCCGCGGGCTAGGCGCCCGGCGGGGCGTCGGTGCCCAGATAGGCCGCCTGCACGCGGGTGTCGGCCGCGATCGCGGTGGGCGCGCCTTCGGCCAGCACCTGGCCGCGCACCAGCACCACGATGCGGTCGGCATGCTGGAAGACAACGTCCAGGCTGTGTTCGGTGAACAGCACGGCAATGTGGCGGGTGTCGGCCAGGTCGCGCGTCAGGCGCATCAGCGCGTGGCGTTCGCTGGCGGCCATGCCGGCGGTGGGTTCGTCCATCAGCAGCAGGCGCGGATGGTGCGCCAGCGCCATGGCCAGTTCGACGCGCTTGACGTCGCCGTAGGCCAGTTCGCCGCAGGGCCGCCGCGCCTGGTCGGCCATGCCGACTTGCGCCAGCAGGGTCAGCGCCTCGTCGGCCCCGTAGCGGTCGGCGCGGCGCCAGGCGCCGAACAGCTTGCGGTCGCGGGCGAGCAGGGCGGCCTGCACGTTTTCCTGCGCGCTCATCGAACGGAACGTGGCGGCGGTCTGGAAGGTGCGGCCCACGCCCTGGCGGCAGATGCGTTCGGGCGGCAGGCCGACCAGTTCGCGGCCATCCAGTTGCACTGATCCGGCATCGGGCCGCATCTGGCCGCTGAGCGCATTGAAGCAGGTGGACTTGCCGGCCCCGTTGGGGCCGATCAGCGCCAGCATCTGGCCCGCCCGCAGCGAGAACGACACGTCGTCCAGCGCCTGGATGCCGCCGAACGACTTGCGCAGGTGGCGCACTTGCAGCAAGGGCTGCGTCATCGCGTGCCCTCCCCGCGCCGCGCGATGCCGGCCAGGCCGTCGGGGCGGGCCAGCACCAGCGCCAGCACGGCCAGGCCCAGCACGGCATGCCAGTATTCGGTCAGGCGCGCCGCCGTATCCTGCAGCCAGGTGTAGGCGGCCGCGCCCAGCAAGGGGCCGGCCAGCGCCTGCACGCCGCCCAGCAGCACCATGACCAGCCCGTCGACCGAGCGGCCCACGCCCAGCACGTCGGGCGCGATGCTGCCCTTGGAAAACGCATACAGCGCGCCGGCCAGCCCGGCCACCAGCGCGGCCGCGACGAAGCCGGCCCACTGGATGCGCTGTACGTTCATGCCGATGGCCTGGGCGCGCAGCGCCGAGTCGCGCGCGCCGCGCAGCGCATAACCCAGCGGCGAGAACACCAGCCGGCGCAGCCAGGCGACGCCGGCCACGCACAGCGCCAGGCTGGCGTAGTAATAGGCCGGGCCGCTGGCCAGCCAGTCGGACGGCCACAGTCCGATCAGGCCGTTGCTGCCGCCGGTGACGTCGTCCCACTGGTAGACCAGCGCCCACAGAATCTGCGAGCAGGCCAGTGTCAGCATGGCCAGGTAGACGCCGGACAGGCGCACGCAGAACCAGCCGAACACCAGCGCGCCCAGCACTGCCGCCAGGGGGCCGGCCAGCAGCGCGGCTTCCATGGGCAGGGCGGCCAGTTTCAGCAGCAGGGCGGCCCCGTAGGCGCCCAGCCCGAACCAGGCGGCATGGCCGAACGAGGTCATGCCCGCGGGCCCGATCAGGAAGTGCAGGCTGGCCGCGAACAAGGCGGCAATCAGGATTTCGGTGAACAGCACGGTCAGGTAGGGCCAGGCGGCGTCGGCCAGCGGCAGGGCCAGCAGCGCCGCCAGCAGCACCGCGTACGCCACCCGTACCCGGCGCCCGGCCGGCGCCAGCGGCCGGGCCACCGCCGCGGCCGTGCCGGCGGGCTCGGGCGGCTTGCCCAGCAGGCCCCAGGGGCGCAGCACCAGCACCACGGCCATGACGGCGAATTCGGCCACCAGCGTCAGCTTCGACAGGTTGAACGTCCAGGGTCCGACCTGCGTCTGGCCGGCATAGACGAACACGGCCTTGACCAGGCAGATCAGCAGCGCGGCCAGGAAGGCGCCGGGCACCGAGCCCAGGCCGCCCACGACGACGACCACGAAGGCGCTGGCGATGATTTCCAGGTCGAGGCCCAGGGTGGCCGGCGTGCGCGGCGCGGCCATGGCGCCGCCCAGCCCGGCCAGGAAGGCGCCCAGGGCGAAGGCCGAGGTGAACAGCCAGGCCTGGTTGACGCCCAGCGCGGCCAGCATGCTGCGGTTTTCGGCGGCGGCGCGCAGCAGCCGGCCCCAGCGCGTGCGCATCAGCAGCAGCCACAGCAACCCCAGCACGATCGGACCCGATGCGATCAGCAGCAGGTCGTACTGGGGAAAACGCCGCCCGAGGATGTCTACCGCGCCTTGCAGGCCGGGGGCGCGCGCGGCGAACAGGTCGGTGGGGCCCCACAGCGCCAGCGCGGCGTCGCCGATGACCAGCACCAGCGCGAACGTGGCCAGCAGCTGGAACAGCTCGGGGGCGTGGTAGATGCGCCGCAGGACCAGGATCTCGATCGCCGCGCCCAGTACGCCGACGGCCAGCGCCGCCAGCGGCAGGGCGATCCAGTAGCCCAGCGCCGAACCGCCCAGCCATTGGGTGAGGGTCCAGGCCAGGTACACGCCCAGCATGTAGAACGACCCGTGCGCGAAATTCACGATGCGGGTCACGCCGAAAATCAGCGACAGCCCGGCCGCCACCAGGAACAGCGCACTGGCCTCGGCCAGGCCGTTGAGCAGCTGCAGCAGCAGCCCGGTCAGGCTCATCAGGGCGCCGGGCGCAACTGCCGCACGTACTGGTCGGGCGGCTGCAGGCGGCTGCCGTCCAGGTAGGTGAAGTCTTTCATGACGCCCTGGCCGTCCTGTAGGGCAGTGATGCCCACGTAGACGCCCATGGTGGATTGATGGTCGATGGCGCGGTAGGTGACCGGGCCGAAAGGCGTGTCGACCGGCAGGCCCGCGAAGGCGTCGACCAGTTTTTCCGTGTCGGTGGTGCCGGCCTTCTTGATGCCGGCGGCCAGGGACATCAGCGACGCGTAGCCCACGACCGAGCCGACCTTGGGCGTTTCGCCATAGCGTGCCCGATAGGCGTCGGCAAAGGCCCGGTGGGCGGGCGTGTCGATGGCGTACCAGGGGTAGCCGGTGACGATCCAGCCGGTGGGCGTGTCGGCGCCCAGGGGTTCCAGATATTCGGGTTCGCCGGTCAGCACGGACACCACCGCGCGGTTCTCGAACAGGCCGCGGGTGTTGCCTTCGCGCACGAAGCGGGTCAGGTCGGCCGCGAACAGCACGTTGAAGATGGCGTCGGGCTGGGCGTCGGCCAGGGCCTGCACCACGGCGCCGGCATCGACCTTGCCCAGCGGCACGGCCTGCTCGGCGACGAATTCGATGTCCGGCTGGAACGAGGTCATCATGGCCTTGAAGGTGGCCACGGCCGACTGGCCATATTCATAGTTGGGGTACACCAGCGCCCAGCGCTTCTTGCGCAGCGCCAGGGCCTTGGGCGCCAGCGCGGCCACGTGCATCCAGGTGGACGGGCGCAGCCGGTAGGTATAGCGGTTGCCGTCCTGCCAGGTGATCTTGTCGGTCAGGGGTTCGGCGGCCAGGAAGAACACCTTGCGCTGCCTGGCGAAGTCGGCCAGCGCCAGGCCGGTGTGCGACAGGAACCCGCCGAACAGCAACTCGACTTTTTCGCGGGCCAGCAGTTCCTGCGCGGCGCGCACCGAGTCGCCCGGGTTGCCGTTGTCGTCGCGCCAGATCACTTGCAGGGGGCGGCCCAGCACGCCGCCCTGGGCATTGACCTGCTCGAGCGCCAGCTGCCAGCCCTTCTTGTAGGGGTCCAGGAAGGCCGGGATGGCCTTGTAGCTGTTGATTTCGCCGATGCGGATGGGCGGTGCGTCGTTCTTGGCGTGGGCGGCCGGCAGCGCGGCCAGCAGGGCCGCAAGCGCGGCGGTGCGCAACAGGGTCAGGGTTCGGAACATGGCGATCGGGGCGCGAGGCGCGCAAGGGTTGGACAGCGCATGAAAAAAAAAACGGCCCCGCGATGACGCAGGGCCGTATAACTATACCCAAAACCCGCTGGATTACTTCAGCTTGGTTTCTTTGTAGTCGACATGCTTGCGAGCGACCGGATCAAATTTCTTGATCAGCATCTTCTCGGGCATGTTGCGCTTGTTCTTGGTGGTCGTGTAGAAGTGGCCCGTGCCGGCAGTGGACTCGAGCTTGATCTTTTCGCGGATACCTTTGGCCATGTCGTGCTCCTAGATGTCGATGAGGGCGGGCCGGATCAGGCCAGTTCGCCGCGGGCGCGCAGTTCGGCCAGGACGGCGTCGATGCCGTTCTTGTCGATGGTGCGGATGGCCTTGGCCGAAACACGCAGGCGGACCCAGCGGTTTTCGCTTTCGACCCAGAACCGGCGCGATTGCAGGTTGGGCAGGAAACGACGCTTGGTCTTGTTGTTGGCGTGCGAGACGTTGTTGCCCGTCATCGGGCCTTTGCCAGTTACTTGGCATACGCGTGCCATGGTTTTACCTCTAAGTATTCTGGCCGCGCATGGGGAAGGAAAGACAGGTGGATGGGCTTGCGCCCGTGCTTATACCCGCTGCCTGCCGCCCTATACACGGGTGGTGGTCGAAAGTGGCGCCTACAAAGCATAGTAGCCGCACACGGGAAAACTACTTCGGAAAACTGCTTCGAAAAACCGTTTCGCAAAAACTTCGTGCGAAGCTCGCCATTCTAGTACAAAAAACCCAGGTAAATCAAGCCCCCGGGCGTTTCAGGCCACGGGCCACCCGGCCGGCCAGCCACGACAGGCAGGCGCAGCAGGCCAGCACGGTAGCCAGGGGCAGGGGGCCGTCGGCCTGCCAGGCGCTGACCACGAAGCCGGCGACCGCGCCGCACGACAGCTGCAGGGTGCCCAGCAGCGCCGAGGCCGCGCCCAGGCGGGCGCCCTGTTCCGACAGCGCCAGCGCGGCCGAATTCGGATTGACGAAGCCCTGGCTGAACATATAGCCGACCAGGCAGGCCATCAGCAGCGGCAGGGTCATCAGCCCGGCCAGGGCCAGCGCCAGCGCCGCCAGACTGGCGGCCGCCAGCGTGTTCAGGGCGCCGCGCTGCAATTGCAGCGGGGTGCGGCTGCGCAGCATCCGGGCGCTGACCTGCGAGCCGATGATCAGCCCGGCGGCGTTGGCGCCGAACAACAGCCCGTAGTGCTGCGGGTCGACGCCGTACAGTTCGATGAACAGCCGCGGCGAACTGACGATATAGGCGAACATGCCGGCCTGCCCCAGGCCGCCGGCCAGGCTGTGCGCCATGAAGCCGCGGTGCCGCGCCAGCGCCGCATAGTTGCGGGCGATGGAGGCGGCGCTGAGCGGCTGGACGCGCTCGGGCGCCAGCGATTCTTTCATGATCAGGGACGTGGCGACCATCATGGCCAGCGCGCCGGCCGCCATCAGCCAGAACAGGCTGCGCCAGCCCATCACGACCAGCAACTGGCCGCCCACCAGCGGCGCCAGGATCGGCGCCAGCCCCATGATCAGCATCAGCAGCGACATGGCGCGCGCCGCGTCCTGCGTTTCGTAGTGGTCGCGGATGACCGCGCGCGGGACCACCACGCCGGCGGCGCCGCCCAGCGCCTGCAGCACGCGGCAGGCGGTCAGCACCTGCACGCTGCCGGCCAGGGCACAGCCCAGCGAGGCGACGGCATACAGCGCCAGCCCGGCCAGCATCGGCGCCTTGCGGCCGTAGCGGTCGGCCAGCGGCCCGTACACCACCTGCGCCATGGCCAGGCCGATCAGGTAGGCGGCCAGGGTGCGCTCCACGTCGCCGCGCGGCACCTGCAGCCCGCTGGCGATGGCCGGGAAGGCGGGCAGGTACATGTCGATGGAAAACGGGCCGATCGCGGTCAGCACGCCCATCAGGACGAGCCAGCCGGGCAGGCTGCGGGACAAGGATTGCGGTAGCATGGCTGCGGGGGATGAGTCTGTGCTGCCGCTTGCCCATGCAAGCGGCAGCAAGCCGACGACTGTATCACGGCCGGCGGGCCTTACAGCCTGCAACCGTTTTCCGATACAGTTGCCGGGTTCTTTCATGTCGGGGAGAAGCTGTGAATCCTTTGCTGTCTGCTGTAGAACGCAAATTGCAATCGCTGCCAGTCGCCGTTCAGATGGAATTGCCCGATGGCACCCGCATCGGGGCCACCGAGCCCAAGGTGCGGTTCGTGGCGCGCGACAAGGCCGCGCTGGCGCACCTGGCCGAAGGCGCCGTCGGCGTGCTGGGCCAGGACTACGTCGAAGGCCGGGTCGATATCCAGGGAAATATGCGCGACGTCATGGCGGCGGCCTCGGCGCTGCTGCCGGGCTCGCCGGTCGATGCCGCCCGCGGCGGCTGGCTGACCGAGCTGGTGCGCAAGGTCATTTCCGTGTGGCGCCACTCGATCGAGCGCGACGCCAAGCAGATCGAGTTCCACTACGACCTGTCCGACGATTTCTATGCGCTGTGGCTGGACCCGCGCCGGGTCTATTCCTGCGCCTATTACCGCACGCCGGACATGACCCTGGCGCAGGCGCAGGAGGCCAAGCTGGACCACATCTGCCGCAAGCTGCGGCTGCAGTCCGGCGAACGCTTCCTGGATGTGGGCGCGGGCTGGGGCGGGCTGTTGCTGTGGGCCGCCGAGCACTATGGAGTGGACGCCACCGGCATCACGCTCTCGCGCAACCAGCATGCCTACGTCAACAAGCTGATCCAGGAAAAAGGCCTGTCGGGCCGGGTGCGCATGGAGCTGCTGGACTACCGCAAGCTGGACGAATCCCAGCCTTACGACAAGCTGGCCTCGGTGGGCATGTTCGAGCATGTGGGCCGGGCGCAATTGCCCGGCTATTTCGCCAAGCTGCGCCGCCTGGTCAAGCCGGGCGGGCTGATCATGAACCACGGCATCACGGCCGCCGGGCTGTACAACGCCGAGCTCGGCAGCGGCATGGGCGAGTTCATCGAGAAATACATTTTCCCGGGCGGCGAGCTGACGCACGTCAGCAGCGTGATGGAAGCCATGACCAACGGCGGCCTGGAAGCCGTGGACGTGGAAAACCTGCGGCCGCACTATGCCCGCACGCTGTGGGCCTGGAGCGATGCCCTGGAAGCCCGGCAGGCCGAGGCCGCGCAAGTGCTGCAGGGCGAGCAGGGCGCGCGCTCGCTGCGCGCGTACCGCCTGTACCTGGCCGGCTGCGCCATGGCATTCGAGCATGGCTGGATCGCGCTGCACCAGATCCTGGCCGCCGGCCCGGCCACGGGCCGGCCCGACGAGCTCGACAACCCGGCGGACCTGGCCTATCCGTGGCGACGCACTTATATGTATGTAGACGCCTGAGGTCGGCACGGGCGCCCGGCCTATCGGGCGCCCGTGGCTCGCGAAATAGCGTCTATTTGAAACTATAAGAAACTAAATATTTCGTACCGATGTTGCGCTGCAATACCGCGTGGATCGGGCCTCTGGTGCTCGTCCGTTGGTATTTTCCCTAGCCAAATTTTGGCTGTTTGTATCTAAATACTTCAACGTGGCGGTTGGTCGGTCAAGCAAAATCGGCTAAGATGCCGGCTTCTTCATTCAGTTTCATTCAATTCGCTGCCAGCTCAATGGCGCCCGTTCGCGGGTCGTTTGCTTGAACTGGCTGTCTGACAAGACGGTCCGCCGCCTTCGGCGCTCCGTCCTGCTGCTAGTGTCGGTTTGTATTGGCGGTTCTGCCCGTCTTCCGCACAACCCCCTTAGCTCCACGGCATCGCGGCCCAACCGGCTTGCGGGTGTCCCTGAACCTATGGAGGCAAAAGCCAATGCGTTTCACCCCTGTCAAAACCCTGGCCGCCGCGGCGGTGCTGCTTGCGTTCGCCGGTGCCGCCCAGGCCGCCGACGCGCCCAAGTGCGAACTGGATCGTCCCGTCAAGTTCGGCGGCATGAACTGGGAATCGAACCTGGTGCTGGTCGATATCGAGCGTTTCATCATGGAAAAGGGCTACGGCTGCAAGACCGAGACCCTGCCCACGGAAACCCTGCCGGCCCTGGCCGCGCTGGAGCGCGGCGACCTGGACATCAACACCGAGATCTGGCTGAACAGCGTGGCCGACCCCTGGGACAAGGCCCAGAAAACCGGCAAGGTCAAGCGCATCGGCGACGTCTACATGGGCGGCGAAGCCTGGTTCATTCCCCGCTATACCGCCGAACGCCTGCCCGAACTGAAGTCGGCCGCCGACCTGCCGAAATTCAAGGATGAATTCAAGGATCCGGAAGAGCCCTCGAAGGGCCGCTTCTACGGCTGCCCGGCCGGCTGGGGCTGCGAGGTCACCAGCACCAACCTGTTCCATGCGCTGAAGCTGGACGACACCTACACCCTGTATTCGCCCGGTACCGGCGCGGCCCAGAAGGCGGCCCTGATGTCGGCCTACAAGCGCAAGCAGAACGTGGTGTTCTATTACTGGTTCCCGACGCCGCTGGTCGGCGCGCTGGACCTGGTCAAGCTGGAACTGCCGCCGTACGATGCGGAAAAGCACAAGTGCCTGACCGCGCCCAAGTGCGCCGATCCGCAGCCCAGCGCCTACCCCGAGAACCCGGTGTTCACCGCCGTCAATACCGAGTTCTCGCAGAAAGCGCCCCAGCTGACCGAGTTCCTGTCCAAAGTCTCCATCCCGCTGCCCGAGGTCGACAAGACGCTGGCCCACATGGAAGAGTCCGGCGACGATTCGTCCGCCGTTGCCCAATGGTTCCTGAAGAACAAGTCCGATGTCTGGACCAAATGGGTGCCTGCCGAGGTCGCCACGCGCGTCCAGGCCGCGCTGTAAGCCGGCGCCGCGCCGCCCCGCGGGTGGCGCGCATGCCCGGTGCTCCTTTCGCGCGCGCACCGTATCGCGCGGCGAAAGGCCAGCGTGTCGAGGTTCATGCGGCTGGCCGGCTGTTGCCGGCCGCATCGCCCTGCGGCACGTCCGTAAGGAGTTGCTATGTTTCCTGAAATCATTCCGCCGCGCGCCGTGCGCGGCGCCATCGACACGTTCGTCGACCACCTGGTCACGCGCTATGCCGACACGCTGGAGGCCATGTCGCGGCCGTTCCTGGACGTGCTGGTGTGGCTGGAACACCTGCTGCGCAGCACGCCGTGGTGGGTGGTGGTGCTGGCCACGGTGGCCATTGCCTGGGGCGTCAGCCGCCGCATCGGGCTGAGCGTCGCCATGGGCGCGCTGCTGTGCGTCATCGGCCTGCTGGGCCTGTGGGATGCCGGCATGCAGACGCTGGCGCTGATGATCATGGCCGCCGGCCTGTCGGTCATCATCGGCATCCCGGTGGGGGTGCTGATGGCGCGCGCCAACTGGCTGCGCTCTGTCATGCTGCCGCTGCTGGACATCATGCAGACCATGCCCAGCTTCGTGTACCTGATTCCGGTAGTGATGCTGTTCGGGCTGGGCAAGATCCCGGCCATCATCGCGACCGTCATCTACGCCGTGCCGCCGCTGATCCGCCTGACCGACCTGGGCATCCGCCTGGTCGACCGCGAGGTGCTGGAAGCCTCGCGCGCGTTCGGCGCCACGCCGCGCCAGCAGCTGTTCGGCGTGCAGTTGCCGCTGGCCCTGCCCAACATCATGGCCGGCATCAACCAGACCACCATGATGGCCCTGTCGATGGTGGTGATCGCCTCGATGATCGGCGCGCGCGGCCTGGGTTATGAAGTGCTGCTGGGCATCAACCGCCTGGAAGTGGGCCGCGGCCTGCTGGCCGGCCTGGGCATCGTGGTGCTGGCCGTGCTGTTCGACCGCATCACGCAATCCTACGGGCACCGCGTACGCAAAGGAGGCCACCGATGAGCAAGATCGAGGTCAAGAACATCTACAAGGTCTTCGGCCCCCACCCGGCCAAGTGGCTGCCGGCGGCCCAGGACGGCATGAGCAAGGAAGACCTGCTAGCCAAGAGCGGCCATACGCTGGGCCTGCGCGACATCAGCCTGTCCATCGAAGAAGGCAGCATCTACGTCATCATGGGCCTGTCGGGCTCGGGCAAGTCGACGCTGATCCGCCATTTCAACCGGCTGATCGAACCCAGCGCGGGCCACATCCTGGTCGACGGGGTCGACGTGGTCAGCCTGGGCAAGCGCGACCTGGAAACCTTCCGCCAGAAGAAGATGAGCATGGTGTTCCAGCGCTTCGGGCTGTTTCCGCACCGCACCGTGCTGGAAAACGCCGCCTACGGCCTGACCGTGCAGGGCTTGCCCAAGGCCGAGCGCGAACAGCGCGCACGCCACTGGCTGGACCAGGTCGGGCTGAACGGCTTCGAGGCGCAGTACCCCCATCAGTTGTCCGGCGGCATGCAGCAGCGCGTGGGCCTGGCGCGCGCGCTGGCCACCGA